>Ga0255364_10134_pt1 | contig 17964 bp, 15 predicted proteins | sample ANMaggSSYBR01G12_FD_182087 | JGI IMG/M metagenome (GOLD analysis project Ga0255364, IMG submission 182087) | Sediment cell enrichment communities from methane seep in Santa Monica Basin, California, United Staets - ANME aggregate JGI... | ecosystem: Environmental > Aquatic > Marine > Cold seeps >...
AAGTTCCCCCGGTGATATATTATATTCATTGAAAGTTTCTTAAATTTATAACACCCAACCGAGGTTGAAAGGTTTTATGATTAAGGTTGGTATTTTGATTTTGTTTTCCTTATCGGAAGAAGACTATCACCAGAGCACTGATCAAAAGAGAGGGAAAAATGAAAAATCACAAGATGAGAAATATTTTCCTTTGGGTTTTGCTGGGCTTGGTCCTGCTGTTTTCTAGCTTGTACTTGATCCTGAATGTAGAAAAATTGGAGCTATCTGACGCAGCGCGTGAAAATGCGGCAGGAGATTTTGTTGAACTGTCAGAAGGTATGGTTCATTACCAATTGGAAGGACCGGCAGATTCTCCTCTGGTTGTACTGGTTCACGGGTTTTCTGTTCCTGCCTATATCTGGGATCCGACTTTTTCAGCGTTAGAAGAAGCCGGGCACCAGGTTTTAAGGTTTTACCTTTATGGTAGAGGTTATTCTGACCGCCCGGATGTTATCTATGATGTTAATCTTCTCAGTACTCAACTGGAAGAACTGCTCTCTAAATTGGAAGTAGATGAACCTGTTCACCTGGTCGGACTTTCAATGGGAGGTCCTGTTGTCACCCATTATGCGAATGAAAATCCGGAAAGGGTGAGGAGCGTCACATTGATCGCGCCCGAGGTAGTCCATGTAACCTGGAAGGATATATTTCCTATGAATTTACCCGGGGTGGGTGAGTACGTAATGGCGGTTTATATGGAACCTATCTATCTGCCCAAATGGCAGGGCAGTGATTTTTCCCACCCGGAGAATTTTCCGGATTGGGAAGAAAGATATCGGGTCCAGTTTCAATACAAGGGGATCGGAAGAGCGCTGCTATCCACTATCCGCAATTTGGTGAAACTCGAATCGGAGTTTGCATACCAGAAGTTAAACGAATCAGAATTGCCGGTGCTGTTGATTTGGGGTAAAGAAGATCAAACGATATCAGGGGAAAATATTCAGGTTCTCCGAGGGCTTTTACCAGATATGCAGGTCCAGATAATTGAGAACGCTGGTCATTTGGGTCATTATGAGTTTCCGGAAATCGTTAATCCCATCCTGCTTGAGTTTATTAATTCCAATTAGGGCTGTCCTCATCTAAATAATTTCTTCATAATTAATCAATAAGTTGTTAATTATGACAGTGTATCCTTTTAACATTAATAGTTGTTTAAAGGAGAAAATTTCAATGAAGAAAAATATATTGGTATTAGTGGTAGCGGTTTTTGTGATGAGTGCCTGCGCAGCTCCTGCGGCGGTTGATATAAATCAAACAGAAGTTGATCTTCCTCAAGCAGAGACGGTTTCTGTTCTTGAGGAAAGTACAGGGTTGGTAACTGACGAAAGCGAAGTATCTGATCCGGTGGTAACTGAAGAAACTGGATCCGGCGAGGAAACCCATCAGGCAACGATCGCAGCCTTATCTGATACGGAGCTCTCCACGAGCGAATTAGAAGGAATCACGTTCATGCGGGAAGAAGAGAAATTGGCCCGGGATGTATATATCCAACTTGCCGATTTGTGGAATATGAATATTTTTTCTAATATTTCAAGAAGTGAAGATACTCACATGGAGGCAGTGAAAACCCTCATCGATCTGTTTGGATTTGAAGATCCGGTTCAGGATAATGAAGTGGGAATATTTACCGATCAAGTATTACAGGACTTGCACGATGAGCTAATGGTTAGTGGAAGTATATCTTTAGCAGATGCTCTGTTGGTTGGGGGAGCGATTGAGGAGATTGATATCCTTGATTTGCAGAAATACCTGGATCAAACATCTAACAGTGCAGTGATTGAGGTTTATGAAAATTTACTAAGAGGATCTATCAAGCACTTGAACTCTTTTGTGAGTAATTATGAACGGCAGACCGGGGAAACCTACCAGCCTCAATTTCTCACCCAGGAAGAATATCAAGAGCTTATTTCCCTAAGTTCGGGGTCAAATTAAGCCGGGAGAAAGGTCGCGAACGCTTCCTTCAATGGAATGAGTCGAGCAAGGCAGTAAATTGTAAAAGGTACTGAGGAAAACAAGAAGGGGCTGTGTCAAAAGTATTAAGCACAGCCCCTCCGTATTTAAACCCTTCAATGTTAGGCGATTGCCCTTTGGACTATACTCAGGATAAGCTCTGCGAAGGATCCATAATGGGGCAAAATACCATTTCAATCATGTTTATCAAAAGTCCATAACGTGGAAGTTTGTTCTCATCATGGATTCCTCGTTCCTCCCTTCGATACCCCTTCGACATCCCTTCGACTCTGATCAGGGTACTCAGGACAGGCGGAATGACAAAACGGGTTAAACAGGGTGATCGAGAGTTTTTTTTGGAGTTCCGACTGAAGTCGTAGAAGGAGCTGGCGCTAGGCGTCCCTCTCCAGGGACGCTTTATGGTTTGTCTATTTACTCGATTTCTAAGAAATTTAAGCGTCGACGAAGGTCGACGCCCGTCCTGAGCGAAGACGAAGGACCTTAGTTGTGATTTTAATCGCTTTGCTTGTATGAGGTTTGCGCAAGGAGAGGAGCAGTTGCAACTTATTAGACACCCCTTTTTTTATTATTCCTTGACATCCCTCTATCCCTCAACTAAAATGATGAGGCTGAAATTCCAGGGCCTGTAGCGCAGTTGGGAGCGCGCATCAATCGCACTGATGAGGTCGCGGGTTCGAATCCCGCCAGGTCCACTCTGGTTGACGGGTGTTTAATAAACAGGTAAAATAGTCCCCATCATCAGGGCCCATGGCGCAGTTGGGAGCGCGTCTCAATGGCATTGAGAAGGTCGTGGGTTCGAGTCCCACTGGGTCCACAAACATCGGCACTAAAGTTTGATTTTGTGCCTGAATATTTAATATCCGGGAGTAGTAGATTAACTGCCAGAGAGGTGAAATCAACGGCTGAAAATTTCACCAGATGTGCCCGCAGTGCACAGTAGGAAAATTGAACTCGCCCGGCACGTTTAATACGTGGATTTGCCCCTGAAACCAAGTAAGAGGCAACGGTCCTGCCCGATACAGCAGCCCCAAGAGGTGGTGATATTAGACCACAATCAGGGTGGTACCGCGGAGATTTCCTTCCTTCGTCCCTGACCGGCGGAGGATTATTTATTTAAAGGTACTGGTAAAGCATGATTTGCCTTCATCAGGGAGATGGGAATATGACTTCAGAATATAAACCCGGCGACATTGAAACCAAATGGCAGAAAAAATGGGAGGCTGATGGACTCTATCAAGCGGATATTGACCCGTCAAAGAAAAAGTTTTACGCGCTCACCATGCTCCCTTATCCCTCTGGAGAGATGCATATCGGACACTGGTATGCCATGGCGCCATCTGATGCCAGGGCGCGATTTAAGCGCATGCATGGCTATAATGTAATGTTTCCTATGGGGTTTGACGCTTTTGGACTGCCGGCAGAAAATGCCGCTATCCAACGAAAAATCCATCCCCAGAAATGGACTTTCGGAAATATTGACCGCATGCGATCACAATTAAAGAGTATGGGTACCATGATTGACTGGCGGAGAGAAGCAGTCTCAGCGGATCCGGAATATTATCATTGGACCCAGTGGTTTTTCATCCAGCTGTTTAATAATAATTTGGCCTATCGAAAACAGTCCCCCGTGGATTGGTGTCCCCAGTGCAATACAACACTGGCCAGGGAACAGGTTCATGGCGATGACCGTCACTGCGAAAGATGCGATACCCAGGTGATTAAGAAGGACCTGGATCAGTGGTTTTTTAAGACGACCAATTATGCTGATGAGCTGCTGGACTTTTCGCAGATTGATTGGCCGGACCGGGTAAAAACCCTGCAGACCAATTGGATCGGCCGGTCAGAAGGGGCAGACGTAATTTTTAAAACCGAAGATGGAGACGAGTTAACTGTCTTTACCACCAGGCCGGATACGTTGTGGGGCGCCACATTCATGGTGCTGGCTCCTGAACATCCGTTGGTGGAGAAAATCACGACACCTGAGCAGAAAGACGCTATCGAGGCTTACCAGAAAGAGGCGGACCAGAAAACGGAAATTCAGCGGGCAACCGTGGAAAAAGAAAAATCGGGTGTTTTTTCAGGTGGATACGCAATTAACCCGGTTAACAAAGCCAGGATCCCGATTTGGATCGCGGATTACGTGATGATGGGATATGGATTTGGGGCGATCATGGCCGTACCGGCTCATGATGAACGGGATTTTGAATTCGCCCGCCAGTATGGTTTGGAAATCATCCCTGTGATTCAACCGGGAGGGGAAAAATTTGACGGCGCAACGATGACGGAAGCCTATGTGGGACCGGGATCGATGATTAACAGCGCCCAATTTGATGGGACAGAGGTAACGGATCAAAAGGGAAGGGCAAATCCCGGCCTGGGCAAAGTGATTGACTGGCTGGAAAAAGACGGTTTGGGAAAAGAAACCGTCAGTTACAAACTGCGGGATTGGCTGATCTCCCGTCAGCGTTATTGGGGCGCACCAATTCCAATGATTTACTGCGACACCTGCGGCTGGAATCCTGTTCCTGAGGAGGAACTGCCCGTACTGCTCCCGGAAGAAGTAGAGTGGTTGCCAACCGGGGAGAGTCCATTGAAACTGCACCCGACCTGGAAAGATACCACCTGTCCCAAGTGTGGTGAGAAGGCAACCCGTGAGACAGATACCATGGATACGTTTATGTGTTCTTCCTGGTATCACCTGCGTTATCTGAGCCCAAAATATAAAGAGGGTCCTTTTGACCAGAAAGAATATGATTACTGGATGCCGGTAGATACCTACACTGGAGGAATTGAGCATGCCACAATGCATCTTATTTACACCAGGTTTTTCCATAAAGCTTTGAGAGATCTGGGGATAATTGAAGCGAATGAACCCATGGTTCAGCTCAGAAATCAGGGTATGCTCTTGTCCGAGGATGGGAAAAAAATATCAAAGAGCCGAGATGGTGAAGGTGTCAAGGATGACAAAGAAGATGCCCTAAAGAAACCTGCGGTTGGAGAGCCAATGCTGCAGTTGAGAAATCAGGGTATGGTGCTGGGGGAAGATGGTGAAAAGATGTCTAAAAGCCGGGGTAACGTAATCGCCCCCGATGATCTGGTTGCCCTCTATGGCGCGGATACCGTGCGGGCTTATTTGATGTTTTTTGCCCGTTGGGATTTGGGAGGACCCTGGAACAGCCAGGGCATTACGGGAACAGAACGCTGGTTAAAACGGACCTGGGCTTTGTACACAGAGGCCGAGGTGAAAGGCGATGTGTCGGATGAGTTGATCCGGGATCTGAAGCGTGAAGTTCACACTGCGCTGGACCGGATTAGCAAGGATTATGAAGGATTTGAGTTTAACACCATTATTTCCACCCTGATGGAATTGCTGAATACCCTCCATGAGGCTCAGAGGGGAGGGGCTGCAGGATCGAAAGAATGGAAGGAAATTCTGGAATTGTATCTGCTGATGATGGCGCCGGCTGTACCGCATATTGCAGAAGAGCTGTGGACCGATGTACTCGGCAAAACCTATTCCGTCCATGCTCAACCCTGGCCGGAAGTTGACCGGGAAATGATGGAAAAAGATGAGATCACCCTGATCGTCCAGGTGAATGGAAAACTGAGAGACCGGATCGTAGTCCCGGTTGATATCAGCAAAGAAGAGGCTGAGAAGACAGCCCTGGCAAGTGAAGATGCAGCACCGTACCTGGAGGGTAAAGAGATCAGGAAGGTGATTGTGGTACCCGGGCGCCTGGTGAATATCGTGGTGTAGGAGAGGAACGGTGTTTAGTAAGTAGTGTAAAATAATTAATCAGGAGAATATAATAGAAAAGGATGAGATTTATCTAGATGCGTAAGCATCTAATAATCTGAACAGAGATGTTCCCTAAGGCTGCAAATATCCCAAAATTGCAGCCTTTCTTTGCGTATAGCCAGTAAGATATACCAGATCTCAGGTTCAGTCGCAAGGGTGGAAGGCAGGCAAATGAGGTATACTACTTGCGGAAATCGATTGGTTGAATATATCGAAAAAAAAGGTCTGAAAAAGGAGCTTATCTATGGCAGGGAAAAAAGAAATTGTAGTAGCTGAGAAGGCTCCCAGGGCGATTGGTCCCTATTCTGCTGCTGTCAAAACGGGAAACCTGGTCTTCACTGCCGGACAATTGGGTATTGATCCGGAACGCGGCGAATTTGTTCCCGGCGGCATTGAGGCTGAAACCCGCCAGGCACTCCATAATCTAACTGCTGTGCTTGAAGCAGCTGGATCTTCGCTGGCATGCGTGGTTAAAACCACGGTTTTTTTGCGGGATATGAATGACTTTGGGGTCATGAACGTGATCTATGGAGAATTTTTCACCGAAGATTACCCAGCCAGGTCTGCTGTCCAGGTCGCCCGGCTTCCCAAAGACGGGGCAGTAGAGATAGAAGCTGTCGCGCTTCTGGATTGATTAATCACTTGATAAAATTTGTAAAACGTAAAAAGATTTTCGCCTATGACCGGTGAACTCCTGCTTTTGGTTGATGACGAACCGAATATCATTGAACTCGCTCAGATTTATCTGGAGCGTGAAGGTTTTCGAATTGTTTCAGCAGCCGATGGGAAATCGGCCCTGGAGGCTGTTGAGCAGCACCGTCCGGCTCTGGTCGTATTGGATGTTATGTTGCCTGAAGTGGATGGCCTGGAAGTCTGCCGCAGACTGCGGCAAAAAGATGATCCGGTTCCCATCCTGATGCTGACTGCCCGGGATGAGGACATTGACAAAATCCTGGGGTTGGAATTGGGTGCTGATGATTATCTTACCAAACCCTTTAATCCCAGGGAGCTGGTAGCCCGAGTGAAGGCTGTTCTGCGCAGAGGCAAAGCGGGATCACCCCCGGATGAGAATAAACCTGTCCAGGTAGGAGACATTCACATTGACCCTCTTCGGCGGGATGTTTTAATTAATGGGGTTCCTGTTGAAATCAGAACCCAGGAGTTTGATTTACTCCTTACTCTTGCCAGGCATCCCGGCATTGTCCTCAGTCGGAATCAGCTGTTGGATTTGGCCTGGGGTTATGATTATTATGGCAATACCCGGACGGTGGATGTTCATATTGGCCACTTAAGGAAGAAAATCCAGGACTCCGGGGTAAAGATTGAAACATTTACAGGTGTGGGATATAAATTGGTTACCAAATGAAGTTAGCCCCTTTCTTTCACAAGGCAGGATTTCCGCTGTCATCAATAAAAAGGGTTAAGTCCTGATCCATGTTTAATTCGCTCCGAGCTCGTCTTTGGTTGACCTATGCCATTATCATTCTCTTAATATTGAGCATCCTGGGATTGGGGCTATTAATTTACGTCATCCGCAATCCGATCATTGACCGGCAGGCAATCCAGAGATTGGACATTGCTTTATCTTTTATCCAGCGCCAGCTGAATGACCGCAGCCTTTCATTAAAACAAAATCAGGAATATTATAATCGCGTCAGTGAATCACTCACAATCCGGCTTTTGCTGTTCGACCAGGAAAACAAACTACTCCACGATACAGAATCAGAAGAACCTTCCATTCTCTGGCCGGTTAACGATCAGAAACCACCAACCCAGGGAAGGATCAATGACCTGGATGGAAAAACCTGGCTGTATGTCTCCTGGTTAACTCCAAACGGAGATACCCTGATGCTTGCCGCTCCTCGCCGGGGGGGAATTCAGCTGTTAAGGAGCCCTCAACTCAGACAAATCTTAAAGGATGATTTTTTACCGGCATTCTACAGAGCAGGGTTGGTAGCCTTTGTGCTGGCGATGGTATTTGCGGCCTGGCTGGGCAGCTGGATCACAGCTCCCTTGAAGGAAATAGAGGCGGCATCAGAAGCTGTTGCTTCCGGGGAGTTCCGGCAAATTTCTATCCAGGGGCCTGATGAGGTAAAAACCCTGGCAGGATCCTACAACGAAATGGTTAACCGGGTTCAAACTACCCAGCAGTCCCAGCGAGATTTTGTCGCCAACGTATCACATGAACTTAAGACGCCATTAACTTCAATCCAAGGTTTTTCCCAGGCGATCCTGGATGGTACTGTTGATTCTGAGAAATCTCTTCAGAAAGCAGCTGGGATCATTAAATCAGAATCTGATCGTATGTACCGGTTGGTGATAGATCTGCTGGATCTGGCCCGGTTTGATGCCGGGACGATTGTTCTGGATAGGCTCGCTTTGGACTTGAATAAAATCCTCAGCGGAGTTGTGGATCAGTTGATACCGCAAGCCGCAGAAGCCAGGGTACATCTAACCCTGGATGTAGAGCCCATGCCAACCTGTGTCGGAGATGAAGATCGGCTGGCTCAGGTGTTTACCAATCTGGTTGATAACGCGATTAAGAACACACCAGCGGAAGAAATCGTTCACATCAATGCCTGGCATGAAGAAATGTTTGCCCGGATTCAAATCCGCGATAGCGGGGAAGGGATCGAGGAGGAACATCTCACCAGGATATTTGAGCGTTTTTATAAAATCGATAAATCGAGGAAAAAAGATGGAAAGCCGGGAACCGGGTTGGGGTTGGCGATTGCAAACCAAATAGCTCAGGCTCACGGTGGAGAGATTTTTGTTAAAAGCACGGTGGGAGTAGGATCGGTTTTTGAAGTAGTATTGCCAGTGGTTAATCCCGATGATTCCACAATAGCGATCAATAGAGAGGAGTCGGATATTTTATGACGGTTTCTGTGATCATTCCCTGTTATAACGAAGAGGACTCAATTACTGATCTGCTGATTGCGATTTATGAACAATCCTTTCCCAGAGATAAAATTGAAGTGATTATTTCGGATGGGATGTCTACGGACGCTACCAGGGAGAAAATAACCGATTTCAGAATAGAATTTCCGGATCTAAAACTCAAAGTCGTTGATAATCAGAAGAGAACCATTCCCTCCGGACTGAACCAGGCAATTCGGGCTGCGAATGGAGAATATATCGTCCGCCTGGATGCTCATTCTAATCCACATCCCGACTATATTGCCCGCAGTATAAGAGCGCTTGAAAGTGGACTGGGTGATAATGTCGGGGGAGTGATTTCAATCCAGGCTGCCAGCGAAGGCTGGATTTCACAATCGATTGCCATTGCTGCCGGCCATCCGCTGGGAGTCGGAGATGCCAGATACCGGATTGGCTCTGAACCGAGAGAAGTGGAAACAGTTGCTTTTGGAGCTTTCCACACCGAATTAATTGATCAGATTGGTCTGTATGATGAAACCCTGTTGGCGAATGAAGACTATGAGTTTAATGTCCGCATCCGCAAAGCTGGAGGAAAGATCTGGCTGGATCCGGCAATTCAGGCCAATTATATTGCCCGTTCGACATTCAGGGAACTATCCCACCAATATTGGCGTTATGGGTACTGGAAATTGAGAATGCTGCTGCGGTATCCGGAGACATTCCGCTGGCGGCAGATTTCAGGGTTGTTTGTTCTTTCCTGGCTGGTATTGGGTTTCTTCTCAATTTGGTTTCCCGCTGCCCGCTGGCTCCTGGCAGTGGAAACTGTTGTCTATGGCAGCACATTGATTCTTGCGGGAATAAGTTCTGGCATAGATAAAAAGAGCTTTTTATTTGGGGTAGGTGTACCCCTGGCGATTGCAACGATGCATTTTTCCTGGGGTTCTGGTTTTTTGTGGAGCCTAATAGTTTATTTTTTTGATAAAATATTCAGGAAAGAGCAAGATTAACCAATAGAGATAGAATTTATGAATTCATCATATGACGCCCAAAAAGAACACCGCTGGCGTTTCCGCTTTGTAGAGCGGAGAGTCATGCTGCTGTATGGAGACATAATTGCGGAAGTTTTAGCCCTGGCTGTTGCTTTATTTATTTGGGGTAGCCAGGCAGAGTATCTGGGTTTTTCGATCCCGTTCCTATTGGAACGAGTACCGGGATGGTTCTTCTTTTTGCCGCTTCCCTGGCTTTTCTTATTAATTGAGATCTATGATGTTCGGAAGGCAAGCAGCTGGAATCATACTTTACAAAGCGTAGGTACAGCCGCTGTAATTGGTTCGATCCTTTATCTGGGTGTGTACTTTACCTCGCCTCCGGAATCCCTGCCTCGAACCGGAGTGGCAGCATTCATCCTTGGCTCAGTGGTTCTTACCTTGCTCTGGAGATTTATATATATAAAAATCTTGACCTCGGAACAATTTTTACGCAGGGTGCTCCTGATGGGAGGAGGAGTTTCCGGTAAGATTTTGCTTCAGTCTATTAATGCCCTGGACCCCAAACCTTATTTTTTGATCGGTGTCATTGACGATGATACCGGGAAACTTAATCAGGAAATCGAAGGATACAAGGTGCTTGGCAGCGGAAGAGACCTGCTGGATGTTATCCAATCGGAACGGATATCCGACATCATCGTTGCCATTAGTGGAAGTATTAATGGAGAAACGTTTCAGGCGCTGCTGGATGCGCAGGAGCTCGGAGTTGATATTATCCGAATGCCGGTAGCTTATGAAGATCTCAATCACCAGGTGCCAATCAGGATACTGGAAGCTGACTGGATTCTGCGCTCATTCGTTGACGATACAGGTGTCAGTGGTTTGTATAATGTTAGTAAACGAATTATGGATTTTATTGGAGGTTTAATCGGTGTAGGTATTTATCTGCTGCTGCTTCCGCTGGTAGCTACCCTGATTTTCTTGGATGATGGAATGCCGATCTTTTACCGGCAGGAAAGGTTGGGGCAGAGCGCCAAACCATATAAAATCATTAAATTCCGCACCATGGTAAAAAATGCAGAAACGGATGGGCAAGCACAGTGGGCCAGTGAAAATGATCAGAGGGTGACCAAAATTGGTCGATTCCTGAGAAAAACACACCTGGATGAATTTCCCCAATTTATTAACGTTCTGAAAGGGGAAATGAGCCTTGTAGGTCCGAGGTCTGAGAGACCAAGTTTAGTAGATAAACTTCAGAAAGATGTACCGTTCTATCGGGCAAGACTGCTGGTAAAACCCGGGGTGACAGGATGGGCTCAAATTAATTATGGTTATCCTGAGACAGTTGAAGAGACCATAAACAAACTGGAATATGATTTGTATTACATCAAAAACCGGACAATATTATTGGACTTGAGAATCATCTTGGCGACGCCGGCAACCATATTTGGCTTAAAAGGGAAATAACGGATGAGTAAATGTTTAGTTACTGGGGGCGCTGGTTTTATCGGATCCCATATTGTTGAAGGGTTGTTGGAGCGCGGGGATGAGGTCCGTGTTCTGGATAATTTCTCAACCGGTAAAGAAGAAAACCTGAAGGATTTCCAGGGTGAAATTGATTTGATTAAAGGAGATCTGTGCGAACAAGCAGACCTGGTAAATTCTATCAAGGATATCGATTATATTTATCACCAGGCAGCTTTTGTATCCGTACCTCTTTCTATGGAGGACCCGGAAGGATGTTTTGAGGTCAACGTAAACGGGACAATTAAATTATTATCAGCTGCAAAGGAATCTGGCGTAAAACGGGTTGTTTTGGCTTCTAGTGCGGCAGTCTATGGTGATAACCTCGCAGTTCCTTTAACTGAGAGTGCCCAGTTGAATCCATTATCTCCTTACGCGGCTTCAAAAAGAGTGGGAGAAATTTACACAAAAATTTATTCCAATCTGCTAAACCTGGATGTTGTGGCGCTGCGGTACTTTAATGTCTATGGACCCAGACAAAACCCCGAATCGGATTATGCTGCAGTCATTCCAATATTCATTAAAAAGATTCTGGGAGGAGAGACCCCTACCATTTATGGAGACGGGGGGCAGAGCAGGGATTTCGTATTTATCGATGATATTGTCCGGGCGAATTTATTAGCCGCGGAATCCATCCAGTCGCCGGGCCAGGTAATAAATATTTGCTCCGGGACAGAAATCAATCTCCTGCAGTTGGTGGAAAGTTTATCGACAATATTCAGCAGGGAAGTACAGCCAAAATTTGAGAAGGAACGGCCAGGTGACATTTACCGATCCTCCGGAGATCCTGCTCTCGCTGAGTCTATTTTGGAATTTAAAACGCAGATGGATCTGGAAACAGGATTGAGAAAAACTGTCTCATGGATGGAAAGTACATCCCACAATTAAATCCATTCATTACCCGGAATTTAGAAAACAGGAAGCTTATGCCAGGCAGCACCATTCAGGAATGGAAATCATTTTTAGAAAAATGCCCCGATGCGCACGTTCTTCAAAGTACAGCATGGGGTGAATTAAAATCTAAATTTGGTTGGGATACCAGCTGGATAATTGCCGGTACAGTGGGTGCCCAGGTATTATTTCAAAAGCTTCCTTTTGGTTTTCATATTGGATATATTCCCCGGGGGCCGGTATCCACTACCGGCATCTTAAAAGGATCTCCAGATTGGGATGAATTCCAGGAAAAATTAAATGGGCTCTGCAGGGAAAAGAGAACGGTATTTTTAAAGATAGAACCTGATCTCTGGGAAGGGGAAGAGGCCGCCGATAGTTATCCGCTTCCTGGGTACAGGACAAGTTCTCACAGCATACAACCTTCCAGGACCATTGTGATCAGCTTGCAGGAATCAGAAGAGGAGATTCTTGCCAGAATGAAGTCAAAGACCCGCTACAATATTCGCCTGGCGGAGAAAAAAGAAGTATCTGTTCGGCAGCTTGAGCAAATTGAGCCATTCTACAAATTATTGGAGAATACTTCTGACCGGTCAGAATTCGGAATCCACACCCTGGAGTATTACCGGGAAGCTTTCAATCTTTTTGACTCAACAGGAGAATGCAAATTATTCCAGGCAGAATTCCAGGGAGAACCACTGGCAAGCATAATGGTATTTATCCGCGGGAACCGGAGCTGGTATTTTTACGGGGCTTCTTCCAATAAACACCGGGATCGTATGCCAACCTATCTTGTGCAGTGGGAAGCGATGCGCTGGGCTAAAAGCCAGGGCTGCTTGAGCTATGATCTCTGGGGTGTACCTGATGAAAGCGAGAGTACCCTGGAAGATCATTTTATGGAGAGACACGATGGTCTTTGGGGAGTTTACCGATTTAAACGGGGGTTTGGCGGCGAACTGAAGAGAACTTGCGGTCCCTGGGATAAAGTGTTTTTCCCCGGTCTGTACTCGCTTTACTTGCTGCGGTCGCGGATTAGGGGCTGAATCAATCAAAATTTGGAATAAAGAGAAATCAACTCCATGGCTGAGTATAACTGGAATAAAATCTTAAACTCCTTCCCTGAGGCTCATTTGCTGCAATCAGCTCAATGGGCTGAGGTAAAAGGGCAATATGGCTGGCAGCCGTTTTTCCTGGTCTGGCATAGGGGTGGCGGCGATCTGGAATTGACCGTGAGAACAGATGGTGATATCAAGATAAAAAACCCGACCGCTGCTGCTTTAGTCCTGGAAAGAAAGGCTTTCCGCGGAATTTCAGTCATGTATGTGCCAAAGGGGCCGATCCTGCGTGATTGGTCCGACAAAAACCTTCGCCAGAGAGTTATTACTGATTTGCAGGAGTTTGCTAAAAGAGCGGGAGCTATCCAGATCAAAATCGATCCTGATCTGGTCGTCGGCAAGGGAGTTCCAGGAGAGGAAAACGAGGAAACTGATCAGCAGGGAATTGAAATTACACATGAGTTGAAAAGGAGTGGTTGGCGATTTTCACCTGATCAAATTCAATTCCGCAATACCTTTTTAATCGATCTGCACCCGGAAGAAGACGACATATTAAGCCGTATGAAATCTAAAACACGCTATAACATCAGATTGGCATCCCGAAAAGGGATAACGATCCGTTATGGTGATCTATCTGAACTGGGGAATTTATACAAAATGTATGCGGAAACCTCATTAAGAGGAGGTTTCACGATCAGGGGAGAGGAGTATTACCAAAATCTCTGGCAGGCGTTCATGAGGGAAAACCAGGATCCAGTTATTGACCCCGCAGCCCAATCGATTATTGCTGAATTTGAAGGTAAACCTGTGGCGGGAGCGGTGATGTTCCGATTTGGCGGTAAGGCCTGGTATCTTCACGGTATGTCCCTCCCGGAGCACAGCGACAAGATGGCAACTTATTTAATTCAATGGGAGGGAATGCGCTGGGCCAAAGAAAATGGCTGCACAGCCTATGATATGTGGGGCGCTCCGGATCAATTTGATAAATCGGATTCCATGTGGGGCGTATACAGGTTCAAAAGTGGGTTTGGGGGAGGCGTGGTCAGGACTATCGGCGCCTGGGATTATCCGGTCAAACCACTGGTTTACAAGCTGTATACCCGCTTACTGCCAATCATATTAAATGCTTTGCGCAAGATTGGTGACAGCAAAACCGAAAGTGCCGCTGCAGAAGGCCGGAATTTATAAACCGGTTGACCATTGGTTAACCTAAATTAAGGAAGTAATATGCTGCCAAGAGAACCGCTCGCTCATTTGCCCACAAAAATTGAGAGCCTCTCCCGCTTGACAAAGAACCTTGATGGACCCGAGCTTTTTATTAAACGGGATGATCAAACTGGCCTGGCTTTTGGGGGAAATAAAACCAGGAAACTTGAATACCTCATGGCGCAGGCACTGGCTGAGGGGGCCGACCTGGTTTTAACTGCTGGAGCGGACCAATCTAATCACTGCCGGCAAACTGCCGCTGCAGCAGCAAAGTGCGGCTTGGATTGCACCCTGGTCCTTGTTGAGCCACCCCCCGAAACAGCCACCGCGAACCTGTTCCTGGATAAGCTGCTGGGAGCTGATCTCATCTGGACAGGAAAAGATATGCGGGACCAGGTTTTGGATAAAGCTTATAAGGAAGCGGCAAGTAGAGGGAAAAAACCATATCTCATTCCTTACGGCGGATCAAACGCAGTTGGTGCATACGCTTATTTTAACGCCATGAAAGAATTACAAGAGCAGCTAGCTGATGAAATGCCGGACTGGATTGTCTTTGCATCCTCATCAGGCGGAACCCAGGCTGGTTTGCTGGCCGGAGCACAGAATTATCATTTACAAACAAAAATTCTGGGCATCAGCGTAGACGAATCAGAAAGGGTACTCAAAGATAGAGTCTTCCGATTGGCCTCTGAAGTTAGAAATCTTTATGGGGATAAGAAGGATATCAATCCAGATCAAATTTTGATCAATGACGATTTTGTCGGTGGGGGGTATGGGATATTAAACGATCAGGATCGGGAAGCGATACACCTATTTGCTAAAACGGAAGGTATCCTGCTTGATCCAGTCTACACAGGAAGGGCAGGGGCTGGACTTGTCCATCTGATCCGGGCGGGATATTTTAGTAAAAATGAGCGGGTATTATTCTGGCATACCGGAGGAACTCCTGCTTTATTTGCTGATAAATATCTGTATGATATTTAATCTCATTTAAATGTTCGAGAAGATAAAAACAGATCAGAATTCACGTATCTCAGTTATTGGTTGGTAAGAATAATTCAACCATCATGAGTTGATTTATAGCTCATTGTTGTTAAATAAACGAAATGAAATCGGCACTATAAGACAAACCACTTTTGGACTTAAAATTGGATGATTTCTTCGGTCGATATCTATGGTAAAATTTGCAGTTGGAACGTTGTTTGTTTGTTGATTGGATTGACTTCTTGAGATAGAGGAGCAGGTATGCTTAATTACTGGCTTTACATTGGAATTTTTCTGGTTGTTGCGGTAGTTGTCCCTCTTGTTGCGGTTTTACTTCCAGTATTAATTGCTCCCAAAAAACCAAGTGCCCGTAAAGAAGAAGTGTATGAATGCGGCATCGAATCTAAGGGGAATGTCCGGATCCAGTTTAAATCCCAATACTATATCTACGCTCTGATCTTTCTTATTTTTGATATTGAAGTGATATTTCTTTTTCCCTGGGCGGTAGCGCTGGGAGAACTTCCAATATTTGCTGTTGTTGAAGGTGTAATCTTTATCGCTATTCTTTTTGCCGGTCTGATTTATGCAATGAGAAAAGGGGCTCTGGCCTGGTCGTAGACAAACCATAGAACCCTGCAGGAGATTTTCATGGCCGATTTGATTAATTTGATAGAAAATTGGATCAAAAACCTTTTACTAGGCTGGGGAGCATCAGCTGGTTTAACGGGTTTTATTCTTCAAGCGCTGGGAAGTGTGCTGGTTGTAATGGTATGTTTTGCGATTGTTATTGTTCTAATCTGGGTTGAGAGGAAACTTGCCGGCCGTCTTCAAGACCGATTTGGTCCCAATCGAGCTGGACCTTACGGAATTTTCCAATCCTTCGCAGATATGATTAAAATTTTTACTAAAGAATATGTCACTCCTGCTGGTGCTGAAAAAGGGTTATATAATATAGCGCCAGTCCTGGCCATGGCTTCAGTGCTTGCTATCTGGGCGGTGTTTCCTTTTGCGGTGAACGTCATCGGGGCAGATATTCATGTCGGCGTGCTGTACATTGTAGCAGTGGGAGCGTTTGGCATCCTGGCGATACTGATGGCGGGCTGGTCCTCCAATAACAAGTATGCTTTGCTTGGAGCATCCAGATCGGTGGCGATGTTGATTTCTTATGAAATCCCGATGGTGATAGCTCTCCTGGTACCGGTTTTGCTCTCTCATTCCATGAAACTTTCAGTAATCGTTGAAGCCCAGGAGCCCTGGTTTATTTTTGTGGCGCCCCTGGCTGCATTGATTTTTTCTATTTCATCCATGGCAGAAATCGGCAAAGCGCCGTTTGATTTGCTGGAAGCGGAATCAGAGCTTGTTGCCGGATACCATACTGAATACTCCGGGATGAAATTCGGCATGTTTTATGTTGCGGAATTCCTGCATCAATTCACTGTTGGGGCGTTGATCACTATCTTTTTCCTGGGTGGTTGGACAGGTCCCATGGCTGTTCGTTGGCCGATCCTGGGAGTAATTTATTTCTATGGTAAATCGTTGTTTATTTACCTGGTGATTTCCTGGATCAGACTCTCCCTTCCCAGAATCCGCATCGATGAAATGCTAGACCTAAACTGGCGATTCCTGATCCCGGTTTCATTTGTTAATTTAGTTGCAGTTGCGATCGCTGATCGGGTGATGATGGAATTTACCCTTGCCCGCTGGATCTATGTTCTGGTTATGTTTGGGATGAATATGTTTATCCTCTGGGCAGCTTTGGCAATTGCTGAAAAGAATGATCAGGCTGTTGAAAGGGAAGAGTTTCCTCCCCGTCCGGTTGCCGTACCTCCGGGTGTGGACTCTAAATAATCGGACAAGAAGCCTAATCTAGGGGTGTATGCCTTAGATATGAATAATTTCCGGGAGTTTGTAAATATAGTTTCCCGGATGGAAAGGAAAAAATTATGGTGCCAATAATTATTTTTGGTTTATCCGCTTTGATTACTCTGGGGGCGGCACTGGCTGTTGTGACCAATAAAAATATCCTGCACAGCGCTTTTTACCTCGTCCTGGCTTTTGCAGGAGTTGCCAGTTTATATGTTCTCCTGGAAGCGCCTTTTATTGCAGTGGTACAGGTGTTGATTTATATTGGAGCAATTGCGATTTTGATTGTTTTTGCAATCATGCTTACCCGGAGAATAGGCAGTGATGATTTAATCCAGCGAAACGCACAATGGATCTGGGCAGCCTTGGGGGCGGCGGGTTTATTCTTGGTCCTGGGCTGGATTGTGTACAGTGTAAACTGGCCTGTGGTGACGCAGATTGTTCCTGAAGATACCATCACTATCCTGGGGCAGGAATTGCTAAGTACTTATGTAATTCCTTTTGAGGTTGCTTCTGTATTGCTGCTGGCTGCGCTGGTAGGTTCAATTATTATCGGCCGGGAGAGAGAGTAAACAGCCATCTGGCTGGGTTAAGGAGTGCGGCATGACTACTATTCCAATTAATTGGTACTTACTTGTTGCTGCAGGTTTATTTTCTATCGGGTTGTACGGTGTATTATCCCGACGCAATGCGATAGGGATCCTGATGGGCATCGAGTTGATGCTCAACGCAGTAAACATTAATTTGATTGCTTTCTGGCGTTATC
>Ga0255364_10133_pt1 | contig 17879 bp, 13 predicted proteins | sample ANMaggSSYBR01G12_FD_182087 | JGI IMG/M metagenome (GOLD analysis project Ga0255364, IMG submission 182087) | Sediment cell enrichment communities from methane seep in Santa Monica Basin, California, United Staets - ANME aggregate JGI... | ecosystem: Environmental > Aquatic > Marine > Cold seeps >...
ACGGCGATGCCCTGTCGTGGGAAGATGCTGAATTAATTACTTTGGGTGAACCGAATAATCCATACAACATTAATCTTATTCCAGTTGGATTCTTTAATACCGGGCCGGGAAATATTACCGGAACAATTAGCTTTGATGATGGTAAAGGACCAGGTGATAATGTTAATATTGTTCTGATGGATGAAGAAGAAAATGCTCTTTCATACATACTTAGTAACGAAGAAGGTTTATTTGAATTTGAAGATATGGCTTACGGTACTTACAAACTTAAAGTTGAGATACCGGGAGTAAATTCTGAAATAGCAACTGTAGTACTTGATGAAAATAATCAAACAATAAATGTTGAGTTTATTGTTAAGGGATCAAGTGCTTATCTTTCAATCGATAATCAATCACAAGTTATTTCAGGTATTGGCGAAATATATCCTAATCCTGTTTCTGATTATGCAAATATTGAAGTAATATTAAATGAAAACTCAAATGTTACCGTAATTATTTCCAATCAGTTAGGGCAGGTGGTTTATACATCAGACAAAACACTTGTAACAGGAAAACAATTGATTAAATTAAATACTTCGGAACTTCCCGAAGGATTTTACAATGTTCAGTTTAGAGGTGAAAATGGTGGAATACTTGTTAAGAAGTTTGTGAAGGTAAGATAGACCCTCTTGTTATTTGGAAAAAAGGGTAGTCATTTTTTTGACTATCCTTTTTTTTATATTTGCCATTTAAGCTGCCTTATGTTAAAACCAAAAAAAATGAGCGAAAATCGAAAAACCAAAGCTGTCATACTTCCGGCTTATAATAAAAACCTGATCAGGGCCATTATTGGAATGAAAACAGGAGAAAGAGATCTTCCTGTTTTAAAAGCAGAACAGGTATTGATCAAAATGGAGGCTTCACCCTGTAATCCATCCGATATCGCATTCATTCGGGGTGGTTATAACATTCATAAGCCTTTACCGGCAGTCCCGGGCTTTGAAGGGGCCGGTGTAGTAGTTGATACCGGAAGCAATGCTAAAGAAATGCTTGGCAAAAGAGTAGGTAGTTTTATCCAGGCTGAAGTCGATGGAACATGGGCTGAGTATTTTATTGCTGATGCAGTAGATTGTATTGTCCTGAGAAATGAGCTGGATTTTGATCAGGGAGCCTGTTTGTCCATTAATCCTTTTACGGCTTATGGTCTGGTTGAAATGGCTGTTGTTTCTAATTGCAATGCAATCGTGCAAAATGCAGCCGGAGGCCAGGTAGCGGACTTTATCAGGGTGTTAGCAGATTTAAAGGGGATTGCGGTAATTAATATTGTTAGAAAACCTGAACATGTCACTATCCTTAATGATAAGGGATCACAATATGTACTTGATTCATCCAGTGAAAATGTTAAAGCTAATTTTTCAGATTTGGTAAATACTCTCCAGCCAACAATGGCTTTTGACGCTGTTGGGGGAGAAATGACCGGATTGTTTTTGAACATTTTACCTTCCTTTTCCCAAATTGTTCTGTATGGCGGCCTGGCCGGAGGTTCTTTGCTTGGAATTGATCCGATGGAAATAATTTTTAAAGGAAAAAACTGGAAGGTTTTAATCTCAATGAATGGATTGCCAGTAAAAGCAGGAAAGAATTTGATGCGATCAACAATGAGATCCAGGATTTGATCATCAAGGGTAAAATGAAAACCGAAATACAAGGTTCCTTTAAACTGGATGATGTTGTGAATGGAATCCGAAGCTATATTAAATCGATGTCGTCAGGTAAGATTCTTTTTAAGCCTTAATAATTTTTTTAATTAATAATTAACTTCTTTTGGAATACAGACCTGTCATCCTTTAAAATCACCACATATGTTCCTGCTGGTAAACCTTGTAGGTCAAATCCTTTGTCAGCTAACACATTGGAATTATTCATTTTTTCCTGGTATACTTGTTGTCCTGTAATGTTCAAAATCGTGATTTCTAAGTTAGAGGTAACGTTATCAGAGAATCCGATATTAAATTTTCCATTGGTTGGATTTGGAAAAATTGTAAAATCTTCAGATTTGTCAACAATTTCATCAACTCCATAAGTATCAAGATCATAAAAACTCAAAGAGTGGCTTCCATAGTTACAAACTACCAAATGATTATCATATCCAATACATAAGCCCCAAGGTTGGTAATGATTGTAACCAAGTGTATGCCCCCAACTAAAGTTGTTCACTACCATTCTCACTTCTTCATCTCCCCAAATTAAGGGATCTTGTGCCTGCCAAATGGTATAATAAAAATCAGCGTTGGGATGCATAATTACTCCTTTGATGTAATTTTCTGCTTCATATGGAGTGGTAATATCTCCTCCGGAAGGGTTAATGGAATTTAAATATGAAAGGTTTGACCAATCCGGGCCATTTTCGGTGAATAGAAGCCTATCACTATAATAATCGTAACAAATACCAAATGGCGGTGAATTTAGATTAGTTAGAAAATCTGAAACCAGGTTTTCCTCAATATTGTACTTATAAATTTTAGATTGTTTATCGTCCGTAATATAAATATTTCCATGGGCGTAAGCCATAAAATTAAGGTTGGTTGTACCGCTTGAAACTTTTTTAAGTAAAATAGGATTTCCAGAATTTAGATCTATCCCAATAAGAAAAGATTCCACATAAAAATCATAATTGTCAATTATATACAATACATCGTCAACTATGCACAAACCTCCGGCAAAATGTAAACCGTCGTAAAAAGTTTCCACAATACTGCCTTCCTTATCTAGCTTTAAAATATAGCCATCACCATCAGCCCAGTTTGAAACATAATAATTTTCAGTTGCTGAATGATATACGATATCGATAGGATAATTTAGCTCATCTTGCGAAAAAGTAAATATTGGTAAAAATACAAGTAAAAACAGATAAGTAGATATTTTCATGAGTGTAGTTTTTTATTTTACAAATGACAACAAACTTGACTGAGGACTAACAGAAAATTCTATAAACATTTATTTCCCTTTAGAATAAACATAGTCCATCATGGCATTTCGAAATACAATTTTTTTACAAAGTTAAAATAACTATTCTTAATACTCATTATTCTTAATAATTATGTTATTAAAGTTTTTTTTAAAGCAGAATTGATAATTCAGAATTTTGTTTATTTGAAAAGCATATAAATTCCTAATTTTACATCAAATTACTGTTATATGAAAATGTTGCTTTCTCGTATTTCAATCTTACTAGTATTATCGATTTTATTTAGCTTAAATTTTTATGGCCAGAATTTGAAGACGCCTGCACGGTCATCCTTCAAAATAAATTCTAATTTTAAGCGATCAGCTGTCACAACTATAGATAGGCAAAAAGTATATGGCTCAAGAGGTTATCAATTAACCAATAGTTTTCATTCCGGTCATAATAAAAATGTTAAAATGGATGGTATTGATACATTACATTATCCGTTAGAAGGAACTTATTCTATTTATAGTGCTGATGCCGGAGGTTATGTTACAGGTAATAATGGATACGGGGATCTGGCAAAAGCTAATAAATTTGTGATTCCACAGGCTTGTCAGCTTTCCGGGATATTATTTGATTTTTATTATGCCACCGGCGGACCGGTAGATATCGAAATTGCTGTTTGGGATAATAGCGGTGAAAATAACTCTCCGGGAGAAATCATTGGCAGCACAACTGTTCCGTTGAGTTCCATTCAAAATGACATTAGTAACAATCAAATGTCGTATGTTGCATTTGATGAACCAATAATAATAACTACAACTTTTTATGCTGGAATGATATTGCCAACATCAGCAGGTGATACATTGGTTGTCTGGTCCAATACAGATGGAGATACCGATCCGGGAATAGCGTGGGATCAATGGAGTGATGGTACGTGGTATGCAATGTTCCTAAGCTCCAGTTGGGGTCTAAATCTGGCGCAGGCCATTTTTCCCATTGTTGATTACGGTGATTTACCACTGATGGCTGATTTCACAGCCAATCCAACACATATCCAGCCTGGTGGAAGTGTTACCTTTACTGACCTATCTACTGGCAACCCGACATCAAGGTTATGGACGTTTGAAGGGGGTGATCCTGCTACATCAACCGAACCAAACCTTGTGGTGGTTTACAATGAAGAAGGAACTTATGATGTAACACTGATTGTAGAGAACGATACAGCACAGGATACGAAAATAATACCCGACTATATTACTGTTGCAAGTTCATCTATTGAAGTAGATACTTTAAATTACCCGCTAGAGGGCGAATATGCAGTTTACATAACGAATACTAATGGTTTTATTTCGGGAAATAATGAATTTGGAGATTTGGCTAAAGCCAATTATTACAATATAAATGAAAATACTTATATCACAGGGGTATTATATGAATTTGCACATGGGACAGGTGGTGGCTCGTCTATTGAGTTTTCAATATGGAATAGTAGTGGAACAAATAACAGTCCCGGATCAAAGATTGCATTTAAAACATTACCTCTTGATGATATCCTCGATGATGTGGAAGCACAAGATTTTACCTACGTTGAATTTAATCCACCGGTATTGGTTAATGGTCCTTTTTATGCCGGGCTTATGTTGCCTGCAATAACAGGTGATACGCTAGTTGTTTGGTCAAATCAGCACAATGATACTGATCCGGGGATCGCCTGGGAATTATGGGAATCAAATGAGTGGTATCCATTTAATAGTATTGATAGTTGGTCCCTGGATGTCGCACTGGCCATCTACCCCATTGTTCAAAATACTTTGGGTGTAAATGAAAATAATGTTTCTGGTGGTTTAAATATTTATCCGAATCCATCAGATGGACAGTTTACCATTGATTTGCCCAAACATGCACATCAGGTTTTACAATTAAAAGTTTTTAATATTTCAGGAAACTGTATTGCAGAGCAATCATATGAAAAAAGGGAAAACTCAGTTTCTTTTGATATTTCTCATTTTCCTGCAGGTGTTTATATGGTTAGATTGACAGATAGGAAACATACGTATTTACAAAAAATTATTAAAAAGTAACAGTTAAAAGATAACCATTCACAATATTTTTTTATCCTCCGGTTATCATATGAATGATTGCCACATCATCGCCTTCATGAATGGGTGTTTTATCCCGCATTTCTTTTTTAATTAATTTCCCGTTTATTTTTGTTACCAGCAATTTGAAGGTAAAGGTTTTCTTCTCAATTAGTTCCTGTAAAGTCAATTGGCTTACATCAATTGTTTCCGGTCGGTTATTGAGTATAATTTTCATTATTTTTTTGAGTTTTTTAGTAAGATCTCCAGCGCCATATTTGCCTGCATATGTGCAACAATACCTACACGTGGTGCAAGAGGAGGGAGATCATCAGCAATTTCAGATTGTTCATCTCCACAAATATAAAGATTGTCGATTTGACGGGTTTTAATAGAATTGTTATCACCCCATCCGGCCATACCCAAACCAACAATGATGGGAATATCAGGCATTTTTGTTTGCATGGTTTCAATAATCATTTGTTTCATTTCAGCCAGATCAAATGCTTCTATTACCACATCACATTTTTTAAATATATCAGGTATGTTTGTGGAATTTAATTTCAAATCATGTGGTTCTACTTTTACATATGGGTTGATAAAAAGGATGTTATCCTGTATGGCAAATACTTTCTTTTGTCCTACCTGCTCGTAAAAGAAATATTGTCTGTTCAGATTTTTTTTTCGAACATTATCAAAGTCCGCAATAATAATTTTACCAATGCCTACCCTGGCCAATGCAACTGCACAGTTTGAACCCAATCCACCGGCACCTGCAATACCTACGGTTTTCTTTTTAAGAATTTTTTTAATTTCTTGAAAAGTCATTTCCTGATGTAATAAATTAATAAGGGCTTATTCTAATTTGTAACAAAAATACAAATAAATACATACCTAAATATAAACTTTTGTGCCTAATGGTAAAAATGTTCGTGTGCCGTTCCCATTTTTTATGGTTTCTAAAATTCGATGATCATTTTTCTTAAATACAGCGCCAAAAACATTTTTAATATTTCCGTATGTTAGCATATGTGGGTGCAAGATAGATGATGGACCTAATAAATGAATGTTACAATCGTGTTTTGTTTGTTGAAAGATATCGTTAAAGGTATTATTAAATATACTTGTGGAGGTCAGGATAATGGTACTGGCTTTTTTTATAGCCGCCTTCTGTTGCGAGGATGGTTGAATAATATTGTCTTTTTCGTACAGATCAAAAATTTTAATTGGGATTTTTACTTCTGTGAATTTTTTAACCAATGGCCTGAAATATCCAATCATAACAATTGTGTCATCAATACTGAAATCTATTGCTTCAAAAATATCTTTATCTGATTTGTAATTATTATGATAATTCAAAAGTGCATTTACATATGCATTATAAATAATCCGGTGATTTAAATCATTCAGATCAATATTGGGTGGATTATTAAGATTAAAAATCACTCGGTTTTTCAAGGTAGAACATACTCCGATTTGTCCATTATTTAGCATGATTCCTACATATTTTTCGCCGATCACTATTTTAGTGATCTGGTTTTTATCAAAAGGATAAATTGTATTAAAATATTTTAGAGGTTCTATCATAATATTAAATTTTCAAAGTTATTTGATCCCGACTGCGTAGCAAGTCGGGATCAGTTCGTCCGTAAGATTTTAATGCGTCTGCGACTTTTAAAATCATAGCCTCACTGATTTAAAATCATTCTAAATTCGAAAACGAAAATAATGAATGAATTTGAATAATCGCACAGAACTTTTTATATGTTAATAATTTACGGATTAACATCATGTTTATCGGTCGATATGCATGGTGATACATATTGATATTTTTACGGATTCCCGTTTGTATTTTATCCAGAAAAATTACTTTTGTGAATTAATTAACGAAAGTAAATTAAAAATAGTTTGTTATGGCTGACATAGTAGAAATGAAAAAAGCCCACAACCTCCTTAAAGAATGGAGTTATGAGTTTACACCCCTTGACAAAGGTTATACCGACAAAACCCTTTATGTAAATCTGAGCGACAACACAATTAAAGAAAAAACTGTTCCACCTGAGATGAAGGAAAAATTCATTGGTGGAAAAGGATATGGACTCAGGTATTTATGGGATGCAACAAAACCGGATACAAAGTGGGACGACCCTGAAAACGAGATCAATATATTTTCAGGACCGATAGGTGGTATCACACAATATTCCGGTACAGGAAAATCACTTTGTGTTTCACTCTCACCTCAAACTGATGTTCCGATCGACAGTAATGTTGGTGGCCATTATGGTCCTTTCGTAAAATTTGCCGGATTTGATGGAATTGAAATCCAGGGAAAAGCAAAAAATGATAATACCGTTATTTTTATTGACGGTGTAAATCATAAGGTTGAAATCTTTGAAGCTCCAGAAGAACCTTTAGATAGCCACCTTCTGGCAGATGTTTTTCATGAAATGTATGCTGATGATGAAAAAGACAGGAAAAATATTTCTGTAGTTTCAACAGGCGCTGCAGCTGAAAAATCACTCATAGGTATGTTGAATTTCAGTTTTTTTGACCCGAAACGTAAAATGGTTAGACTAAAACAAGCCGGACGTGGAGGAATAGGAACTGTATTTAGAAATAAAAATATAAAAGCCCTTGTAGTCAAAATACCCGGGGTTAAAGGCAATCTGAATAATGTTATTGACTTACCAGCTATTATGGAAAGAGGTAAGCGCTTTAACCGTGAAATGAGAGAACTTGATGATTCTCAGGCGGAAATGAGGACTAAAGGCACAGCCCACATTACAAATATTATGAATGATTATGACCTGTTACCTGTAAATAACTTTAAACTGGGTAGCCATCCAGATGCGGATAAAATCCATTCTGATATTTATAAAGAAAAGTTTTTTACTCAAGGTGTGCCTGATGGTTGTTGGATAGGTTGTAATATGTCGTGTGCAAAAGGTGTAGATAATTACCTGATAAGATCAGGGCCCTATGCCGGAGACAAAGTTCTGGTGGAAGGCCCCGAATATGAAACTACATCCTCTCTCGGTTCGATCATGGGAATTTTTAATCCGGATTTTACAATTGAATCAAACTTTTATTGTGACACTTACGGTATTTGCACTATCTCCTGGGGAACCATTATGGGTTTCCTGATGGAATGTTTTGAGGCAGGAATACTGAATGAGGAGAGAACGGGCGGATTAAAACTTAATTTTGGCAATGCAGATGCCGCTATGGAATTACTTCATTTATTGGCAAAAGGTGAAGGTTTTGGTAAAATTGCCGGAATGGGAGTTAGGAAACTTAAGCAATATTTTGAAGAAAAAGGATGGGGCGATGCTCAATTCATGCAGGATATTGGTATGGAAAATAAAGGGCTTGAGTATTCTCAGTATGTTTCTAAAGAATCGTTGGCACAGCAAGGCGGATATGCTATGACCAACAAAGGTCCTCAGCATGATGAGGCCTGGTTGATTTTTATGGATATGGTAAACAATCAAATCCCTACCTTTGAAGATAAAGCTGAGGCATTGCATTATTTCCCCATGTTCAGGACATGGTTTGGATTACAGGGCTTGTGTAAACTTCCGTGGAACGATGTGGAACCCGAAAATAATGCTGAAACCGATGAACCGGCTAAAGTACCGGAACATGTGGATAATTACGTAACCATCTATAAAGCTGTAACAGGTAAAGATTTTGACAAATATGAAATGATAAGGCAATCGGAAAGGGTTTATAACTTCCAGCGAATTTTCAATATTAGAAGGGGATATGGTTTACGTAAACACGATGCTCAGCCATTCCGTGCTGCAGGACCTGTTACTGTTGAAGAATACGAATCAAGAGCAGAAAGATATGATACGCAGATGAAAGATATTTTAGGTGTTGACCCCGAAGGCAAAACATCTGAAGAAAAACTTGCCATTACCCGCAGGTACCGTGAAGATCAATATGAAAAACTTCTTGATGCGGTTTACTTCAGAAGAGGCTGGACAAAAGGTGGAGTACCAAAAGTTTCACATTTGAAAGATTTGGGAATGGACTTGCCTGAATTGATTGAGGTTGTGGAGCCGCTCCAGTAAAAAGTAAAAAGTTCAAAGGGATTCCTGATATAAATGGGAATCCTTTTTTTATTTTCTTGCTGCCGCAGTTGGTGTCCGCACCAACTGATCAAATAAAGTTTCTCCAACAATCCCTTGTTTGTAAATCCCTCATTAATATTTTAAATTCCCCTTTTTCTCCCCTCAAAACAGTATATTTGTTTGATCTAAATTTTACCCAGAATTAAGATTACATGTCAAAAACATTAATCACCCAGTATTACAACCGTGTTGACAAACTGATACAGTTTGGCGGATCAAAAAAAGAACTTTCTGTCCGCAACGAATTTTACAACTTACTGAACCATTATGCTGAAAAACGAAACCTTGTTTTGGTAGCTGAACTACCTGTACGGGGAACAAAAGGAAAAGATGTCACCCCTGACGGAACGCTTAAGAATATATTGCGCCTCGATTATGGTTACTGGGAAAGCAAAGACGAATCACTCGACCTGAATGCGGAGATTGATAAAAAGATCAAAAAAGGCTATCCCTTACAAACATTATTTTTGAAGATAGTCAGCATGCAATACTGATCCAGGCGGGAGAAGATGTGATGCATATCGACATGCGCAAACCGGATGAGCTTGACAGGATCTTAAACGAGTTTGTCAATTTCAAAAGCCCCCAGGCCAAAAAGTTTGAAGAAGCCATCCAGCAATTTCAAAATGATATTCCAACCATTCTTGAAACATTGCGCGACAGGATCAACAAGGCACGCGAGACACACCCCAACTATATACCAGTAAGGGATAGTTTCCTGGAACTGTGTCGCGTAGAAATAAACCCTGACATTACCGTAGAGGATGTCCGTGAAATGATGATCCAGCACATCCTCACCAGCGACCTCTTTAACAAAGTTTTTGGTGATCCGGATTTCCACAGGCATAACAATATTGCCAACGAATTGGAAAAACTGACCGGAACGCTGTTTGATTACAGCGAACGCCGTAACCTTCTCGGAAGCATTGAACATTATTATGATGCCATCAATGTAGCGGCTGCATCTGTGGCCGACCACCACGAAAAGCAAAAATTCCTGAAAGCCCTTTACGAGAACTTTTACAAAGCATACAATCCCAAAGCTGCTGACCGTCTTGGTGTTGTATATACGCCCAATGAGATTGTTGACTTTATGGTAGATAGCACCAACTTTCTTCTGGAAAAACATTTCAAACGGATGCTATGGGATAAAAATGTGGAAATCCTTGATCCGGCAACCGGGACAGGAACTTTCATTTGCAGCATCATCGACAAATGCCCCAACCAATACCTGGCACACAAATATAAAAATGAACTCCATGCCAATGATGTGGCCATTCTGCCTTATTATGTGGCCAACCTTAACATCGAATACACCTTTAAACAAAAGATGGGTTATTTCGAAGAGTTCCCAAATATTTGTTTTGTGGATACACTGGATAATGTTTCAGCCTTGAAAGGTGTAAGAAAAGATATTGGGATACAAATGGGTTTTGAATATTTAAGCTCAGAAAACACAGAACGTATTCAACGTCAGAATCAGAAAAAGATTTCAGTGGTTATTGGCAACCCACCCTATAATGCCAATCAGAAAAATGAAAATGAAAACAATAAAAACCGGGAATACCCGGCAATTGATAAGCACATTAAAGACTCTTTTGTAAAATACAGTACCGCCCAAAAAACAAAAGTGTACGATATGTATGCCCGTTTTTATCGTTGGGCAATGGATAGGCTGGATGAAAATGGTGTTATTGCTTTTATCACCAACCGCAGTTTTATCGATAGCCGTACCTTTGATGGTTTCCGCAGATGTGTGGAAGATGATTTTACCCATTGTTATATTGTTGATACAAAAAGTGATGTTCGTGTCAATCCTAAAATTGCAGGCACAACCCACAATGTATTTGGCATACAAACTGGAGTAGCAGTGATGTTCCTGGTAAAAAGTGACAAGAAAAAAGAGCCCTGCAAAATTGAATACACTAGTTTACCTGATGAATGGCGCAAAGAAGAAAAGTGGAGCTGGTTCAGGGATAACCAATTTAGGAAGCTTGAATTTGAACGGATACGCCCTGATAAAAAATATAACTGGCTGAATATAGCAGATAACGATTTTGAAGATTTAACAAAACTTGTTGATAAAAATGTTAAATCGGGCAAAAGTGAAAAAGCGATTTTTAAAAATCATTCATTAGGAATAGCAACTAATAGAGATGAATGGGTTTATGATTTAAATCAATCAAATCTTGAAAATAAGATAAAGTTTTTTATTCATTCCTATAAACATGAATCAGACAAATGGCATAGTTCAAACAAAGATGGGTCTATATCAGATTTTGTAAATAGAAAAATAAAATGGACAACAGAATTAGAAAGTTATCTTTTAAAAAAGTATTCAATAGTTTTTGATAAAGGGAAAATTAGAGCAGGAATTTATCGGCCATTTTTCAAACAATTTGTTTATTTTGACAAAGTCATCGTACATAGATTATATCAACAAGAAAACTTTTGGGGAATTGACAATAATTTTGAAAATTTTATTATTTGTGTAAACACAGGAAATAAAAATTTCAATGTATTAGCTTGTAATAATATACCCAACAATCATTTTAACGGTGATTCACAATGTCTTCCATTTTACAGTTACAATAAAGAAGGAGAACAATTAGACAACATTACTGACTGGGGCCTCCAACAGTTTCATAATTTTTATGCAAACCAACTCCCCTCCTCAAATGAGGAGGGGTCGGGGGTGGAGCAAACTAGAAAACCCTTCAACCAAAACACACCAACCTATATACCCTACAAAACAGGAACGGATAAAATCCACAACAATCCCAGGTTAAAAAAATTCAGGAAGGAACTTCGCCACAATCTAACACCAGCTGAAGCCAGCCTATGGAAAATGTTACAAGGGAGAAAACTTGAAGGGCGTAAGTTTCGCCGGCAACATAGCGTGGGTAACTATATCCTGGATTTTTATTGTCCGGAGGAACGTTTGGGCGTTGAATTAGACGGTGATCATCATTTTAATCCTTCGGGTGAGCAATATGACGAGATTAGAACAAATTATATAACCAATGCCGGGATACGGATTATCCGCTTTGAGAACAAAGATGTTTTTGAACAAACTGAATATGTGCTTGAAAGTATAAAAAAGGAGTTTGGGAAAAAAACCACCCCTGGCCCCTCCTTACAGAAGGAGGGGAGTTTTGGAATAACAAAAGAAGATATTTTCCATTATGTATATGCAGTTTTGCATAATCCCGCTTACCGCAAAAAATATGAACTCAATTTAAGGCGGGAGTTTCCACGCATCCCGTTTTATGAGGATTTTTGGCAATGGGCTGCCTGGGGTAAACAACTTATGGAGCTGCACATTAATTACGAAACCGTAGAGCCTTATCCTTTGGAAGAACACAACCATACGGTAAAAGCCGAGGCCAAACGGCAAAAAGAGATGTTTGCCATGCTGGAAGAACCAAAACCCATGTTTGGCAAACAAGCCAAAGTAAAACCCAAACTCAAAGCCGACAAACAAGCCGGTATCATCGAAATAGATGAACTCACTTTTCTTAGAGGCGTCCCCCGTGAAGCCTGGGATTACAAACTCGGTAACCGATCTGCCCTTGAATGGGTCCTGGATCAATACAAGGAAAAGAAACCCAAAGACACCACCATTGCCGAAAAGTTCAATACTTACCGTTTCGCTGATTATAAGGAGCATGTGATTGAACTGCTAAAAAGGGTTTGTACGGTTAGTGTGGAAACGGTGAGGATAGTGGGGGAGATGGAGAAGGTGAAGGAAGGCAAGATATAGTAAAGGATAATTGGCAGGTTGCGGCAGGTATGATACAGATTTGAAGATAACAGTTAAAATTTGTACAAATAATGAAAAGAAGGAAACCTATTAGAACAGTCTATTCTATAAATAATTTTCAAAAATAAAAACTATGACTCCGAATCCATTCTGCTTCAATAAATCTAGTATCAAAGCTTTTGTCATGGGTGCTGATCCCACCAACTATTCAAAAAACAAAAAGAGGGTGGAACTCTATTATGCTTTCGGAATTGGCCAAAATGCAAGTTATTTCAATGATATTCTGGAAAACCTGAATTTTCTGGGAATTCACCTTGAAGATGTGTATATCCAAAATCTTTTATCTACATATCAAAGTGAAGAAACAAGTAAGAACAACCACTTTATTCAAGATGCTAGAAAAAATATTCCAAACTTAAAAAGAGAACTCGCACAAATAAAAGGGAGCAGTAGCCTACCGGTTTTTCTCACAGCTTATGATATTTACAAGGCTGTATTGAAGGAAGGGGAAAAAATTAAAAGTCCTTCTGACCTTTATACAACTGAAGAAGAAATTCCAATACCTCCTTATAAAAATTTACTCAACAGGCCTTTAATTCCTCTGTTTCGCCATAGTAACTATCAGTTGGATAAACACCCGAAGTATAAACAAAGGCTCATCCAATACCTTAAATTAATCAAATCTTAAAGAATTAGCATATGACAAAACGCTCAATCAAAATAGCCATCGCTTATGATTTTGATGGTACACTGGCACCTGGCAATATGCAGGAACATTCATTCATTCCTAAACTTGGTATTGATAAATCAGCATTTTGGGAAGAGGCCAATAAAATTGCTATAGATAATGATGCTGATGAGATCCTTACTTATATGCAATTGATGTTGAAAAAAGCCAATGAAAAGAATATTCCAATCTCGCAGAAAGCTTTTATGGATCACGGGAAGGAAATTCAGTTTTTCGATGGAGTGGATACATTTTTCGATCGGATCAATGATTTTGCCAAATCATTGGGTATAGATGTAGACCATTATATAATTTCTTCCGGTGTAAGGGATATCATTAAAGGAACACCAATTGCAAAATATTTTAAAAATGTATTTGCATCAGGTTATATTTTTGACGTAAATGGTGTGGCTGTTTGGCCGGCACTTGCCATAAACTATACTACCAAAACCCAATATCTTTTTCGTATCAATAAAGGAATCAATAATTCTTATGACAATAAACTGATCAATAAGTTTGTGGAGTATGAAAAACGTCCTGTTCCTTTTACTAACATGATCTATCTGGGGGATGGCGAAACAGATGTTCCTGCAATGAAAATGATCAAGTATCAAGGCGGAACTGCAATTGCAGTTTATAACCCGGCCCAAAGAAAAAAGAAAAACAAACCCTCCCCAAAACATATCTGCGAAAAACTAATAGAAGATAAACGGGTTGATTTTATTGCCCCGGCAGATTATACTATTAGTTCAAAACTTTATTTGCTCTTGCAAACGCTATTGAAAAAAATTGTGGAGGAGGAAAATCTTAAATTGTTTAAGTAAATGATTCTGTTCCATAGCCGCAGTTGGTGTCCGCACCAACTGATTTAATCACATAATTAATGTAAGAGATTTCAAGTTGGTGACAATACCAACCTGAAGCAGGGGAATGATAAGTTAATAGTTAATTGGAAAAAAGGTTAAAGGTTAATAGGTAAATGAGTAAGGGTTGCCAACCTTTTGAAGGTTGGCAACCCTTACATATTATTCAGGAACCATACTACCTTTTCCTAAATTAGGCAACCAATAATCATTTTTATCTTTGTTATTTACTTGTATATTGAGGTTTAAATCGGAATTCAGATAGCCTGAAATTCCAGCTTCAGAGGACCAGTTTAAATCTTTATCCAACGGGTCAATCAAATTACTTGCATTTGCATCTCCGGAAATCATACCCCATATTCCAGGTACAATTTCAGTAACCGCATCGATATCTCCATAACTTTGTTCGGCAGATAATGTAAAATTATGATGAAATATACCAACGTCTTCTTTTAATGCAAGAGCCGACATAATTCCCAGGTGGTTCCTGTGTTTTACAACAACGTACAAACTATCGAAATAATAAATATCGAAGGTAAAATTGTTTAAACCGCTGGTATCTGTTACCGAACCATCTTTAAGAATGAATCCAGCTTGTTGCATTCTGATCGAATTTTCATTGGCTAATGCTGGTTCAGGCGCATCTCTTAATTCTATCAATACCCAGTCAACTACATCCTGATTTGGAATATCTTCAACTGATTCCTCACCCAGGTAATTCCATGGCTCAATATTGTATGGTTGAGAAAATGGGAAATCAGGTTGACTCGTTAAATCGGTATTCATGTCAAATCCATTAAAAGGCCCTTCAAGATAAACTTTAAGGCTTAGATTTATTTCCCGGGTATTTGGTTCACCTGGAGTTGATTTCGACATAAAAGCCCAGTTCTCTTTACCATTTGGAAATCTACCATATGAAATATCAGTTAATTGTGCACCAAAAGTTAATGAATCTAATACAGTAACGCCATCCTCACCATAAACACCAATCTGTTCTCCTAAAGCAGATAACTTCATCTCAACATGTAGAATTCCATCTGCAGCATCTGAATCTGCCCAGAGCAACAAAAATTCATTGGGTAAAATAATTGTCGAGTCGGGTGAATTATTCGGAATTTGCCATTCGACAGGGTTATTCAAATCATCCGTTATATATTTTCCTCCAATATTTATGTATTGCGTACCACCGTTATATAGCTCAATCCAGTCGTCGTACTCACCCTGAGGATCGGCTATAATAGTATCATTGTCGGCCATAAATTCGTTGATAAATAATTGAACCGGAGCTTTAATTGAGTTTGGCTCACCCGGGGTTCCTCCGATAACAAAACTTGCACGCCAGCTATCAGGGAAGTCATTATATAAACTATCGTTTTTAAGTTCGAGTGTCGGGCCATAACCATCAGCAAGTTCAGGCCACGGGCTGGAATCGTCATAATGTACAGAGTCAATAAGTTCTTCACTATTATTGTAAAGTCTGATTACTTCGCCACCTCCGCTTAATCCGAAATCAAAGTTTCCAAGAAAATTATTTACTTCAGGAAAAATGACCTTAAACTGTGTGGTGTCCTCGCATAAAACAATATAATTATCAGGTTCAAGAAGAGTATTAGCAGGTATTTCAAAATTATTTATATCAATTTCATCTTTAAATATCCATCCTGAAATATCTATTGGTAAAGTTGATATATTTTTCAATTCTAACCAATCCTCAGTATTAAAGGATACTGTAGAATTATAATTTATTTCATTGATCAAAACAGAATCCACTAATTCTCTTTTCTTGAACCTGGCTGTAATAAAATCTCCCATTGTTAAATTTAATGTAACTTCCTCAATAGTATCTGAAGGTAAAACCGTATTATTACTCAATATCCATTGATCAAATTCGTAATTCGGATGGGTAGAAATTGCTGTAAGTTTGTTGTTAATTCCGCCAAAATATTCTCCTTCCCAGACAAACTCATCCAACTCAAGAGAATTAAGTTGCACTATTCCAACACCGGCAGGTTCAACATCAATTGAAATCGCATAAGGCCCGGAAAGGTTCCAGCAGTCATTCAGCCCGGTAGGAAGATAGTTGTGCCTTGTGGTTATAAAGTTCCTGATTTTTTGAACATTGTTCTCCCATTCATAAACAGTACCTCCCCAGCGGGCAACATGAGCAGGCATTTCGGTTGCCATTTTAGCTGCAATGGTATCCAGATAATTTATCATTCTTTCGGGACGAAAAACCGTATTATACAAATCAATATAACGTGTAATGTAATACTGGTCAAATTCGGCATTATTTCTTAATCTATTTAGTAATACAATGTGCTCTTCCGGGTCAGATGTCAAACCTTCGGGAAAACAAGGCGATACGGTCGGGCTTATTCCCGGAACACCGGTATAATTAATATAATGGGCAAAAGTTGCATCCTCATCCCATAAAACATAACCCCATTTTTGGTGTCCGCCTTCGGGATCTAATCCTTTCCACCAGCCAACATTCCAGTTTATCCAGTCGGAGCAAACAACAAAAGAATTAATATGAACATAATCAACCAGGCTCGTATAATCAAATTGCGATTTAACATATTCAAAATTACTCTGGTTACTCATATTATTGTATTTAATGAAATCGTGTAGAGCATCCCAGTCATCCCATGCTGCCTGCCCGCCATATTCTGCCCAGCTCCAACCCCACAATTTGAGGTAATAAAGATTGTATTTATCCTGGTCATAATAATAATCCGTAAAGTCATGATCACTTACTTTCTCACGGAAACCATATATTCCCCAGTATATTCCGTTAACATAGAGAACGCCTTTTTCTCCTTTACGAACATCAAGGTTCAATCCCCCCATTTCTGCCGTATTTTGTACAAAAAAGTCACGTAAAAGGGCACTTGTATCTATGCCGGGATAATTATCATCACCAGCTGCCCTTAAAATTATCCTTTGAAATTTATCCCTGTCAGTTATGGAAATCAGATTTTCCCTGATGGCATAGTTATAACCACATTCATCACGGGTAATGTAGTCGATGCTTCGCTGGTCGTGGACCCACGAATCCTGGCCATGCTCATTAAATTCACCATAACCATAGGTTGTCCGCACTCCTTGTTCATTAAAATACTCAAAAGTACCAAATGGCCTTAACGATTGACTCCCGTTTAAGAGATTATCCAACTGTGCGGCTGAAGTTGACATAACTGCCAATTGATGAGTAACATCAATAAAGTAAGTGTTGAATTCTATTAGGCCATCTAAAATATTGCTATTGTTGCTGATGGTTCGTGCATTTACAATTATGGTTGAAGTAATCAGACTTTACAATAATAGTGAAGAACTTATTGACTCTGTACATTATGACGATTCCAGCCCGTGGCCTGAAC
>Ga0255364_10065_pt1 | contig 17862 bp, 15 predicted proteins | sample ANMaggSSYBR01G12_FD_182087 | JGI IMG/M metagenome (GOLD analysis project Ga0255364, IMG submission 182087) | Sediment cell enrichment communities from methane seep in Santa Monica Basin, California, United Staets - ANME aggregate JGI... | ecosystem: Environmental > Aquatic > Marine > Cold seeps >...
TGATGTTATTGATTGCGTTTCCTGAGCTTATCTCAATATTAAAGCCGACCATCTCTGGCCTAAGGTAATTGGCATCATATATAAATTCTTGATGATAGGTCGGAAAATCCAATACTATTGGATTTCCGGTTCCATCATATCTTCCCCAGATATAGTTATCTTCTGAGGAGACCAGATTACCTATTTCTTCAGGGCAGAACACCAAATTACTATCGTTTAAGTAGGAGTAAGGGGATAAACGCAGGCATTTATCCGGGTGAATAAAATCTACCAGTTGATAGTAGTTGTTTGCCTGAAGGGCAATCACCACTTGTTGTCCAAGGGTGATTAGATCAGCAGGAAGTTCTCCCTGGTGGATCGCTAGCTCATTAAACCTAACCCAACCCCGGGACTGATTATACTCTGCCAGGATCCAGGAGGTATTATCATTCAAAAGGGGCTCCCCAAACAATTTGATATTAAGAGCGTTTGTGGGTATGTTGCCTATGATCAAAGCATCCTCTGCTGGTTTTTTGTATATATCTAAGGAATCTCCCTGGTATAAGCCAATTGGCGTGTAATTTTCTTTATGGATTAATTCAGAATCCTCCCAGGAATCGGAATCTGATCCAATTAAAACTGATAATTCTTGATCCTGAGAAGGGGGAATAGTTGGTTTCTCTGGTGATGGAAATAAACTGCAACCGGACAGAACCAGTATAGATATCAATACAGCGGGTATCAGGTGAAAAAGAGTTTTTGGTTTATTGTTTGGTTCCATTATTGTAATAATCACAAATCCCATTTAAGGGACAGTTTTGACAGAGTGGTTGGCGGGCTTTGCATATTTCCCGGCCGAGTCGGATCAGATTTAAATGAACTGCGTAATAAGTATCAGGTGAAAATTTTTCGGCAAGATAAGTATGCGCTTTGGATGCAGTCATCTTTTCTGGGCGGATGCCAATTCTTCCTGTAACCCTGTGCACATGTGTATCTACTGGAAATGCAGCCATCCCCAGGGAGAATAATAGAACAATCGCTGCCGTTTTGGGACCAACTCCTTTTAAATCAGTCAGCCATGATGAAGCATCCTTGCTGGTCATTGACTTCAGGAATTCCAGCTCAATTTTGCCTCTCTCTTCAGTTATCACTTTTAACGCATTTTGGATTGCAGGCCCTTTCTGATTGGCTAAACCAGCAGTTTTGATACATTCAATGAGCTGATGTTCCGGCGCATCCCGGACTTCTTCCCAGGTTGGATAAGTCAGGCGGAGGGAGTTATAGGCGAGATCTCGGTTTATATCGTTCGTATTTTGGGACAGGATTGTGGAGACCAATTCACCAACCGGAGAGAGGTGAGGGCGCCAGGTTGGATGGCCATATTCTTTTACTAATAATTGATGGATCTTGGCTGCAAGCAGGTTTCCATTCATAGTTTAGCTGTATTGTAATTGAAAACATGGTTTTCCATCTCCGGTTACGAGACCACATTGATTACGATAAGTTATATCTGGCCCTAAATCTGAAAGAGATTTTTGTTGGTCTGACTTTAATACTCCCAACTGGTTTAAGATTTCAATCATAACAGCTCTTCTTGCTCGTTTTCCTTGATCACCGTCAGCGATTTTCAGCGCGATTCCCAGAGCTGGAGATCCAGGAGAAAGTACATTTTTTGGGATCCCGGCAGATTGGAATGCTTCAGCACCGGCTTTTGAGATGATTTTCCCTGGAGCGATTTTCATCAATCGTGTATCTAATCGGCCAGGTCCAGCTACCTGAAATGGATAGGTGGTCATGGCGGAGATTATCTGTTGACATGCATTTTTTCGTGATCCGGAAAGACCATCCGGATTTACAAGCCGGGCCCAACCCCAGGCAGCATTATGGAGCGGAATTCCAAAAGCGGGGACAGAGCAGCCATCTCTTCCGACCCTAATTTGAGAGGGTTCCAGGGAACACATCTCAGCAAATACATTCCGGATTTGCTGCTGGACAGGATGCTCAATTTCAGTATATTTTTCCAAATTTTCCCCCAGTAATTTTGCTTGTGCTAACATGCCGGTATGTTTTCCGGAACAATTATGGTGATTTGGAGAAGGTTGTTCTCCACGATCTCTCAATATCGCGCGGGTCGCGAGGTCAAAGGGTTGATGTGTGCAGCATAATAAATCGCTTTCAGAAATGCCAATCTTCTGCTGTAGACTGTGGATTGTTTTTAAATGGCGATCGGTTCCAGAGTGGGATGCGCAGGTAATGGCTAATTCTTTCTCAGTAATGTTAAATTTTTCCAATCCATTCATTTCAATCAGGGGTATGGATTGGAATGGCTTTGCAGAGGATCGAAGGAAGTTAATTGCGTTTGGATTTCCGTAATGGGCGTAGAGATTTCCGGAGCTATCTACGATTGCTATTGCCCCATAATGGACAGATTCGACAACCTCTCCCCGGGTAGTTTGGAATAGGGGAAGATAACTATGTTCTGTGTTCTGAAGGGACTTACTCATGTGATAGACCTGGTGTGCAAAATTATGAGAGAAAGCACACTAGAGAACTTTTTTTCCGTTCTCGTCTACTTGGGGGAAATAGTTCCTGATGTAATATTGCGATAACCCATGGCGGAGACGTTGAAGGAAAAAATCCCGGTCTCGTTTCAGGAACGAAAACTCATCCATAAATTTCCCGGCCAGATCACTTACATCTTCTACAGGGGCTCGGCGGCTGGCAAGCTTGTCTATTCGACGGTGAATTTTCCGGAAGGATTTTTTCAGTTCACGAATAATATCCAGGCTAACTGGTCCTCCCCGTCCGCTGATGATTTGGTAATCTTTATATTTTGCTTTCAATAATATATCCAGAGTATCAATCCAGGTTGGCAGGTGAGCTTTCCCCAAGAAGGGAGGACCTTTTACAGCTGCGGCATCTCCGATGAATACAACTTTTTCGGAAGGAATGATCACCCAGCTCGATCCAGGTCTTGGACCGGGATGGTGTTCAATCAAGACAGCATCGTCTGCCCAATGAAATTGCATTTTCTCAGAAAATGTAATGTCTGGAATAACCCATTGAAGTCCGGTCGTTTCTGGATATTTCTCCCAGATTGAACCGCTTTCTGGAAGTTGACCACGGAAAACAGAGGATTGATCCTGCAGTGTTTTGGCAGCGTCCCGGTGTGTCACAATAGGACAATCCAAACTATTTGCGCCAATAGTTCTATCAGGATGATCGTCAAGGCACACAACGATTTTATGGATAGTGCCCTGGCTTCGATTTAGTAAATTTGATTTCCAGCGGTGACCATCTTCCGGTCGCAACGGCGCGTCGATGAAAATCATTCCCCGGGGAAGCAGGATTGCTCCTATGGTTGGTCCTGGATAAGTATCCTCGTAATAAATCCCGGGTTTGATTTCGTGCATTCCAGCTCCTTATTTTTTGATTATGGGGGAAGAGATTTGGTAACCGTTAAGTTTCATTCAGCTATCGGAATTGTAAACGAAAAAATCGCTCCGCCATCGGGAAGATTTTCAACCCAGATTTTTTCCCCCATGGCCTTCTACAGCTAGCCTGCAGAAAGCTAAACCTAATCCTAAACCTTTGATCCTTTCATCCGGATTTATCCTGGTATATTTGTCGAATATCTTATCAATATAATCAGGATCAACGCCTGAACCAGAATCCATAACCCAAAAACGAGTAACATTATTTTCCTCAGCAGCTCCAAACTCAATCCTTCCCTCTGTAGGAGTGAATTTTATGGCATTTTGGTATATATTTATGAGAACACGTTCCAGCATATCCCTATCAGCGGTGATCTGGGATATATCCGGGGCAATATCTATGATGACTTCTTGCTTTTTAGCGTTGGCCTGGGTGATCAAGGCTTTTTTGGCAAATTTGATTAAATCGCCTGGATTGATTAACCTTTTATTGGTTATAGGTTGACCGGATTCCAGGCGGTTGATATCTAACAATGATTTTGTGAGACGCTGGATTCGAACTGTTGAGCGGTTAGCAATATCGAATAAGGAGTTAATTTCCGGATCATCGCGCTCTGGTAGAGATGCTTGAATGACATCAAGGCTTGAGATTACATTCGACAAAGGGGATCTCAAATCATGAAAAATCATTGAGGTCAGGTCTTCCCGAAGTTGATCTAAATTCTTACGCTCTGAAATGTCCCGCAGGATCCACTCCAACCGACATTGATCTGCTATTTGAATTTGGTGAACATTAACCTGGATGGGAATCTCAACCTCTTTCTTTGTTTTCAGGCAGGATTCATAACTGCTGGATGTGTCCTCTAGCAATTTGGAATAATCTTTTCCAACGACGTCCCAGTTGACTTCATGGATATCATTGATGTTCATTGAATAGAGATTTTCAGATGAATAATTGCTGGTTTTTGTTGTTTGAAAATTGGACTCAATAATTTTTCCGTTCAAATCAGTAATGATGATGGGATCAATGCTGTTTTCAAATAGATCATGATAGCGGCTGTTTGTAATTTGTAGATCCTCGTAGAGCTGAGCATTTTGAATGGAGGATCCCGCAAGGCTCCCGATGCCGGAAATGACCTTGAGAGCATCACTTTCAAAATAACCGGTATAAGGATTGATCGCTTCCAGAACTCCTAAAACTTTACCATGCAAGAAGATCGGGGCAGCTACGATAGCAAACGGTGAAATTTCGGGGTAAATAGCATTGGTTTGGGAAAAACGTTTATCTTCGGAAGGATTTTGAACAATTTCTCCTACACCAGATTCTGCGACCCAACCTGCGAATCCCTGCCCGATTCTGATCCGTTTTCCAACCAGTGAAGACCGAAGATCAATCGTATCGTGTCTGGCAGCTTTGTATTCCAGATGCAGTTCTTCTCGATCTAAGAGGGAAAGGGTAACAGCTTCAACCTGGAGAGCTGCCCGGATTTCTTCTAAGATGTTCTGCAAGACAGTCTCTAATTGTAATGTAGATGACATCGCCGTAGCGCTGTTCGCCAGTGCAGTCATCACCCGGGCTTGCCGTTGACTTTCTCCATATAGTTGGGCATTTAATATTGCAATTCCTGCCTGGTCTGCGATGGCATGCACCAGTTCAAGATGGTCTTCCTGGAGATGATTTGGTTCCGGATGAGCCAGGGTAATTACCCCGACCAGATTATTTCGAGACATGATGGGGAGGGCTACCGCTGATTTTGCACCGGTTGCGCTTTCCTCGTCATCCGGTCTTCGAAGCCAGCGTTCATCTTTGCTTGTATCCGGGATGTTAACCGCATCTCGATTCTTTACTACCCAGCCAGCTAGTCCATCTTCCAGGGTTGAGCGAAGTTGTTCAGTAGTATGATAGATTACCTGATCCTGAACTATGATAGCGGATTCTACAGGATTTTCTTGTTCATCCAAGACAATAATGCTCCCGCTGATTGCTCCAATCGTGTTTAGTGAGAGAGATAGAACCCGTTCCAAGACAATAGATAAGTCCAGGGTCGTAGCAATCTCCCTGCTGACTCGGTATAGAAGGTCGAGAGAAGTTTTTGGGTTTTCTCTTGGCAGTTGTTCGCTGGATGACTTGTTTTTAGCCATTAATCGGATCTCTTTTCCATTATTTTAACCTAAAACCTGGATGACAAAGTTGTTTACAAACCCCATCCAATCCCAGAGTTCTGGTGAGTGAAAGCATTTTATCAAAGTTGACCCCCTAAACAGGATTATTTGGGGGGGTTTCCACTGTTAATTAAACGCGATTTTCCCTCAATGGGCCAATGGAATTACTCACAGATTTGTATGTTGAATTTGGATTAGATTAATTCGAATCATTATGCGCTTACATTCAATCTACATAATCCTTATCAGAGTATAGCATATTCAGTATTCAGTTGCACTTTTAGATGTTGTTGAAAAATTTAGAATTCTGATTATTAGACATATTTATAAGTTTTCTAACTCTGGAAGTTGAAGCAGCAGATCCTCAAAGGTCAGTTTCAAATTTGCGTTATCAAGCAAGAGTAAATGAGCTCTGCGAAAGCTATTTATGGTTTTTTTGAGCTGTTTTGAGATCAATATTATTTGTTATTTGAGTGATTTCAGACTTCTTGTCGATATTCTGGATTGGCGCCTGGGATTTTCCAGCTTGAAGTAAAATATCATGCCAAAGGGAACTCCAGGTATCTAATACCTTTCCTACCATCCTGGGGTCTTTTTCCATCTTGGAGGCATAAGCAAACCGCTCCACAGATTTTTTTTGCAGGATTTGGTGATGATCGTTCAGTAGAGTCTCCCTGAGTTCTAGAGCAGCTGGTTCTTGATGATATTTTAGGGCAATTTCTGGTTTTCCCCCGGAGATATGTGCTAGAAAATTTGCTTGCTCTGCTGGGATACTGTGATACTGCTCCAGACCTTTGCAAGATATTGAAATTGGTACTGTATTAAGTTTAAGTTCCTCGCATCTTGAGGTAATCGTCTCCAGGAGAGAATCCGCGGTTGTTGCTGTTAGGATCATGATCGAATTGCCAACAGGTTCTTCCAGGGTTTTTAATATTGAATTCTGCGCATGAAGATTGGCTCGCTCAAAATTCAACAGCAAACCAATTTTCCGGGATGCAATATAAGGAGTTAGTGAGAAAAGATGGATTAATTCGCGAATTTGGTCGATTTTAATCTGGGTACTATCTTCCTCGACAGTAACCAGGAACAGGTCAGGGTGCTCAAGTCGGGCTATATTCTGGCAAGTCTGGCAAATCCTGCAGGGAATACCAGGTTCAACCGGACTCTGGCAGTATATGGCTTGAATAAACCGCAAAGCAAGGTTCTTTTTACCAATCCCAGCAGGACCAGTGATTAAGTAGGCGTGGCGTAATGTATCCTGAACGATATGTCCACGCAGTAATTGAATAGCCCATTCATGTCCAATCAGGTCCCAGCTCATGGATCAATTCTACGACAGGGCACTCATTTTCGCAATGTTGTTGACACATATCTGGCAACCCAGTAGAATCAGCCCAGTATGGATATCCTGAAATCATTAAATCCCCAACAAATAAAAGCGGTCACAGCCCCTCCCGGACCTATCCTTGTTCTTGCAGGACCAGGATCAGGCAAGACGCGTGTTTTAACACACCGGGCAGCTTATTTGATTGGAGATCGGGGAATTCAACCATATCAAGTTATGGCAGTAACTTTTACCAATAAAGCCGCCTCGGAAATGGGTGAGCGGATCTCCGTACTACTGGGACAAGATACTCATAGCTTAACGTTGGGTACCTTCCATGCCACCTGTGCCCGAATACTTCGCATAGAAGCAGAGCACTTGCCGGTTAATTCCAACTATGTCATTTTTGATGCGGATGATCAGGTTAAAATTGTTCGTCAGGTTATCCAGGATCAGAACCTGGATGATAAACGTTACCGGCCTCATGGTGTTCATGCATCGATCTCAGCAGCAAAGAATGAACTATACCTACCAGAAGACTTCCCAATTCAAACTTATCGTGATGAAATAGTCGCCAGGGTGTATCAACAGTACCAGAAAATCCTCCTGGCGAGTAATGCTCTTGATTTTGATGACCTATTATTGTGGATGGCATTATTATTATCAGATAATGAGGATATCCGGGAGAAATATGCCCAACGGTTTCGCTATATCCTGGTTGATGAATTCCAGGATACAAACATGGCGCAGTATTCATTATTGAAGCACTTGGCATCCCATCATCGCAATTTATTTGTTGTGGGAGATTCTGATCAATCTATCTACCGCTGGCGTGGGGCAGATTACAGGAATGTCCGCAGATTCAAAGAGGATTTTTCTGATGCAGAAGTGATTCTATTAGAGCAAAATTACAGGTCGACCCAGAATATTCTTGATACTGCGATGTCCATTATCGATAGGAATACGAACCGGACTCCTAAAAAGCTCTTTACTGAAAGGGGAGCAGGGGAGAAGATTTTCATCCGGGAGACATATGATGAAAGGGAACAGGCTCAATCTGTAGTGGATACAATTATCCAGCAAATAGCAGAGAGAGGGGCAGCAGCCTCAGAATTTGCTGTGATGTACAGGACCAATGCCCAATCCCGCTTGTTGGAAGAGGCTTTCCTTTCGGCTAACCTGCCGTATAAACTGGTTGGTGCTCAGCGGTTTTATGGACGTAGGGAGGTAAAAGACATTATTGCTTACCTTCGCCTGGTTGCAAATCCAGAGGATCTATTCAGTTTATCTCGTGTGATTAATACACCCAGTCGAAAAATCGGGACTAAAACTTTTGCAGAATTGATGACAGTTGCTCAAAAAAAAGAGATTTCCCCTGGTGATTTGCTACTAAAACTTGCTGAAGAAAACCCCTCGGACCTGGATTCATTTACAAAGGCTGGGGGTAGCCGATTGTTGGGATTTGGACGATTGTTGTTCAAATGGAGAAATGTAGTCGATACTCTGCCCCCTGTTGAAATTGTTGACCTTATTTTGTCAGATATTGATTACCGGAGCTACATTGAGGATGGCAGTGAGGAAGGTTATGATCGATGGGAAAACATCACTGAACTTCGGAGATTGGCTTCTGAATACCAAACAGTTGGTTTGTTATCATTTCTGGAGGATGTGGCCCTGGTTTCCGATCAAGATACATTGGATTCAACCTTGGATGTACCCACTTTATTGACCCTTCATGCTGCTAAGGGGTTAGAATTTGGCACGGTTTTTATCATCGGATTAAATGAAGGAATCTTGCCGCACCAAAGATCATTTGATGAACCCGAAGCGATGGAAGAAGAACGACGGTTATTTTATGTTGGAACCACCCGGGCGAAAGATCGCTTATATCTGTTTCATTCACTAAATCGGTATACCTATGGTTATTTCGAACCGATGGAATCCTCCCGTTATTACCGGGATATCCCTGTTGATTTACGAGCGGAGGATAGCCTTCCCCAATATCCTCCCACACCAAGGACGAGCCCTCAAATCGTCCAATCCTGGAAAAACATCAAGAAAGAATCTCCTCAAGTAGATAAATTGGAGAGCCAATATCATCCAGGACAAAAAATCAAACATGCCAAATGGGGAGAAGGTTTGGTGTTAAATAGTGTTCTTCAGGATGATGACGAAATTGTTGATATCTTTTTTGAAGGAGTTGGGAAGAAAAAACTCATCGCCTCACTGGCAGATCTGAAAATAATTGACTCCTAGAGAATGGTAAAATAATTTTAGGTATCCCCAGAAATAAGCTATTGGATTAATGATATGGCTGTAATTGAGAAAGGGTCATTTGAGGTCATCAGCCGAAGTCCTACTCAGACTCGCCGGATTGGTATGCGATTAGGTGAAATGCTCCAACCTGGAGATGTTATTGGACTGGAAGGAAATCTGGGTTCCGGAAAAACAACCATGGTTCAGGGAATCGCTTCCGGATGGGGATCATATGACTCAGTATCCAGTCCGACATACGTGCTTGTAAATGTTTACCGGCGATTGGATCGCAATCAGCTCTTTCATCTTGATGCCTTTCGATTAGAAAACTCTGAAGAAGCTATTGATCTGGATATCGATGCCATGCTTGATCAGGGGCCGCTTCTAGTAGAGTGGGCTGACCGTATTAAAGAAGCCTTGCCGGAAAATTATCTCTGGATAAATATGCGTTTAATCAATGATGAGCAGAGAGATTTTATAGTTAATGCAAGGGGCGATCGCCATAAAACCTTGCTGGAGCGATTCCGGGAAGATATTTACGGAGCATAAGTATGTTATTGGCAGTGGATACCTCAACTCAGACCGTGGGAATTGCCCTGTTTGATGGCAACCAGATATTGTGTGAAGAAAGTTGGATCTCCCGCCGCTACCATACTGTAGAATTAGCAAAAGCTGTACAATCAAACCTTTCCCGGGCAGAATTAACTGTGACTGATTTGCATGTATTGGCAATTGCAATTGGACCGGGATCTTTTACAGGACTCCGAATCGGATTGGCATTAATCAAAGGGATCGCCTATACTAACCAATTACCTGTAATTGGGATCCCTACCCTTGATATAACTGCCAGGGCTGTTCCAGTTCGGGATATAAAATTGGCAGCTGTTCTCCAGGCAGGCAGAAGCCGTTTCGCAGTCGGCTGGTACAAAAATGTTGATGGCGTTTGGGAAGCAGAGGATGCTGTTGAAAACCTTTCCCTGGACGAGCTGCTAAAGAAGATCGATTCTCCCATCATACTAACAGGTGAGCTAAGCGAAGATATCCGCCAGCTTGTCCAGGACCATGATTTGATAGAAACAGCCAGCCCTACTATGGCTCTTAGAAGTCCAAAATATCTGGCTGAATTAGCCTGGAAAAGATGGAAAGACGGTGCTGTTGATGATATTCTGAATCTTTCTCCAACCTATCTGCATAGGGGAAATCCAATCCCTGGATAAAAACTATCAAGGAGTATAATTCCCGAATGAATTCGGACCAAGTGCTGAAAAATATAGCAGAAGATATATCAAGCTGCAAGAAGTGCGAATTGAATCATTCCCGTGATAAAGGAGTGCCGGGTGAAGGCCCGACCAATGCAGAGATCATGTTCATCGGGGAGGGACCCGGATTTCATGAAAATATGCAGGGCAGACCTTTTGTCGGAGCAGCTGGTGACTTATTAGTGGAATTATTAGATTCTATCGGTATGAAAAGAGAGGAAGTTTTTATTACGAATGTTGTAAAATGCAGACCACCCGGAAACCGGGATCCTGCCATTGAAGAACTTGAAGCGTGCAACTCCTATCTGGATCAGCAAATTCAGGCAATCAATCCAAGTGTTATTGTCACCTTGGGACGATTTTCGATGGGAAAATTTATCCCACATGCAAAGATCAGTGAAATTCACGGACAGTCGATCCGGGTCAAAGGGATGCTGGTAATCCCTTTTTATCATCCAGCAGCAGCGCTCCATCGCCCTTCATTACGGTCTGTCATAGAAGAAGATTTTGCAAAACTTCCCACTTTAATAAAAGGAGCAGCAAGAATCCCCGAAGTTCAATTGAAAGAACATTCAGAGAATAACAATAATCAGGCGGAGCAATTATCCCTGTTCTGATTTATTGATAATGATTGGGAGCATATATGTCCAAGGACAAGAGTGAACTACTCCAGAGAATTCAGAACCGAACTGCAAAAGTTGTTGTGTTGGGATAGGGATATGTTGGTTTACCTCTGGTAGGTTTGTTAAAATAGACTGAATATCAGGATAAAATTACGAAAGGATTCTGTTATTGATTTACATCAGAAGGGAGTTTTCATGAAAAAATATCTCATCACCGGAGTGGCTGGATTTATCGCCTCTGTTGTTGCGAAAATGCTGCTTGATCAAGGTGCAGAGATTGTTGGTCTTGATAATCTTAATCATGCCTATGATGTGCGCATGAAAGAGTACCGCCTTGCCAAACTTAACAAACACCCGGGATTTTCATTTCTTAAACTAGATGTCAGCGACCAAAATTTGCTACATAATATCCAGCTTACCGGGCAGGGTTTTAACGCCGTCATAAATCTGGCTGCCCGAGCTGGTGTTCGGGATAGTTTAAAAGATCCTTGGGTTTATATGGATACAAATGCAACCGGTACTTTAAATCTACTTGAACTATGCCGGCAGGAAAATATACCCAAGTTTATCCTGGCATCCACATCGAGTATTTACGGTGAAGATGCACCTCTGCCAACTCCAGAAACAGCTCCCAGCGATAAACCGCTTCAAGCTTATGCGGCCAGTAAGAAGGCAGCAGAAGCGATGGCTCATGCCTACCATTTTTTATATGGAGTTGATGTATCTATTGTGAGATATTTTACAGTTTATGGTCCTGCAGGCCGACCAGATATGGTCATGTTCCGTTTCTGTAAGTGGATCCAGGAGGATATGCCTGTTCATTTGTTTGGAGATGGTGATCAATCTCGCGGCTTCACCTATGTGGATGATATCGCAAGAGGAACCATCTCTGCGCTAAAATTGGTTGGTTATGAAATTATCAATTTGGGTGGACATGAAGTGATGACAATTAATGAGCTGATTGCTGGTTTGGAGAATAAAATTGGTAAACAGGCTGAGATCGAGTTTCATACTAAACATCCGGCTGATATGTATACAAATCAGGCTGATATCAGCAAGGCAAAATCACTTCTAGACTGGGAACCAAAAGTTTCCCTGGAAGATGGGATCGAAAAGTTGATTGATTGGTATCAAAAAGAGCGCGAATGGGTGAAAAATATCAAGACGGATTGAATTATGGTTGACACAGAGATCACAAAAAGAGAAAATTATATCGGATTCCTTGATGCCTTAAGAGGGTTTTTAGCATTCTGGGTGTATTATGGACATCTGAAAATGGCTTCTATCGGAAGAGAAGTGTTTTGGGGATCTCCTGCTCTAGCGGTGGATGGATTTATGATCCTGTCTGGATTCTTAATGGCTTACCATTGGGCACGCCGAGATAAGAAATTTTCAACTTTCTGGGCTCAAACGAAAGATTTTTATCTCCGACGTTTCTTTAGAATCGCACCGCTGTATTATTTATTAGTTTCCATAGAATTTTTATTGCAAAAAGAGTTATTTTCTATAAAAAGTGTAGTGAATAAATTAATATCTCCAGCTTGGGCCGGTATAGTATTAAATTTTGATATCCCAGTAGCAAGAAACATTGACTTTGCAAATATTTTTTCTCACTACAGTTTTGTTTTTGGATTAATCCCCAAATATGCCAATAGCAACCTTATTCCCGATTGGAGCATATCATTGGAGATGCAATTTTATCTAATTTTCCCATTTATTGTCTTGTTGATAACCAGAATGGGTTCATTTTCGGTGACCTTTTTCAGTTTATTGGCTGCAATAGCCACAAATAAATTCTTTGGTTTGTATCTGGATAAGGGAATCCTGTGGAACTTTCCACAACCATCTTTTATTCTATTTAAAATCAATTTTTTCCTGGCCGGGATGGCTCTTGCTTATGCATACCTGAGTAAAGATTCTAAACGGAGAATCGCTTGGCTTTTCCTGGTCGCAATTTCTCTTTATGACGCTAGCACTCGGGTGCAAATTATAGCCGCAGCTTTGACTTTCATGTTAATGTTTGATTTTGACAAAAATGAGATTTTTAATCGATTAGGATCTAGGAAGATCTCAAAATTTTTTGGTGATACCTCTTATTCACTCTATCTTTTGCATCTTTTGATAATGTATCCAATTCTCTATCTCTTATTCCAACAAGATTGGTACTTCGGTTTGAGCACCTATGTCAGGTTTTTTGTATCCCTTGTAATTATCAGTCCTATTGTATATGGATTATCTTATATCTTGCATCGGACAATAGAAATGCCGGGGATTCTTCTGGGGAAAAAGGTTGCACAACGAGTAAATTCGAAAAGGGCCAAGACCTGAAACCAAAGATATCTTTTGAGAGCTGAGCGTATTTGATTGAACCTCGTGAAGGCGCTTGGTATACGGATCCTAATATCATTCCTGGTATTAATCATAGGACACACTCCGCTCATCGTTAATTTGAAAATATGGATAACTGCTAACACAGTATTATTGTTGAATTGGCTACTTATATCCTGATTCGATGAGTAATCGAAAATAGACTAGAGGGGAAATAAAATATTTCTGCGTCTGTCTCTGAGATACGTGAATGATATTCGGTAGGGGGAAAAGCAGGTTAAAAGTAACGATTTTTCCCTTGACCCGCTTGTTATGTGAGTTATAATTCAATGACTGAAATATAGAAATGTACTCTCAATGGGGTCATCCTGAAACTCTGGCCGAAGGTGTCGGTCAGATTGGAAATGCCATACTATGGATCAGGATCATTCTGTTGGCGTAAAGCTATTATTCAGATAAATAGTTCCTCGAATCAAAGCAGAAAAATAACTTAAGGAAGGCATGAAAAAAGTTAGAACTGCCATTCAAATTTTCGAAGAAGAAGGTTGGTCCTCGTTGTTCCGAAAGTCCCTTCAAAAGGTTCGCTCTTATGGATCTGGAACAGCAATAGATGAACTAGGGATTTGTCATCAAGCTTTAGAGGCTGATAAAAAACGGGGATTAATGATTGATGTGGGTGCCCATCAGGGGGGTTCGCTGGCTCCATTTGTGAAATCTGGATGGAGGGTCTTTGCTTTTGAACCTGATCTTGAGAATCGGGAAGAATTAACCAGGAAATTTGGATCCAATCCCCTTGTTCAGATTGACCCCCGTGCGGTTTCAAATCGACCAGCTTCGAAAGTAACTTTATACAAGAGTGACCAATCCAGTGGGATTAGCTCGTTGACACCTTTTCATGAGAGTCATCATGAAGCTCTCAAGGTGGATGTGATTACCCTCGCTAGTTTCCTTGAAGAGCAGCAGTTACTTGAAGAGCAAATTGATTTATTGAAGATTGATACTGAAGGGTATGATTATTTTGTTTTGCAAGGTTTCCCCTGGGATCAAGTTACTCCGGATTTAATCTTGTGTGAATTTGAAAACGCAAAAACAATACCGCTGGGTTATTCGATAACTGATCTGGCTGAGTATCTCAAGGCTAGATCATATCAATTGATTATCTCGGAATGGTATCCCATTCAGGCATACGGCAGTTCCCATCGCTGGAGGCGGTTTGCTCATTATCCCTGTGAGTTACTTGATCCAAAAGCTTGGGGAAATATAATGGCTGCTAGAGATCCCGAGATCTTCAATATATTGTCCAAAGCATGTCATCTTTAGATCGAGCAAGGCAAATTCTATTATGGTAACGATTATCCTGATCTCATTTCTATTATTATTTTTCATCTTCATCGGAAAAGATGGATTTGAATTACGGGACGCACTCGTAAAATCATTCCTGAGTAATTTCTTCCTGATTTTATTGTCAACCGAGGTCTTGTCCCTGATAAATCAGATTACGTTCAAAGGAATATTATTCTTTTGGATTTTGATTGTAATTTTTGAGATTATTGCTCTGATCAGAATGATCCAATCAAAGAAATTTGATCTTTCACAGATTAATTCCCTAAAAGGAAAATTAATCCTTACTAGGTTTGAGTGGTTGATTGTAGGTCTAATTGGTGTGATTTGTGCCACGACCTTATTGATTGCTTTATTATCGCCACCAAACAATTATGATTCCATGACTTATCACATGGCGCGAGTAGCGGAATGGATTCAACATCAAAATGTGAATTTTTATCCAACGGCTATCCCAAGACAAAATTATTCCATGCCTTTTGCTGAGTATGTGGTACTTCAATTCCAGATCCTTAGTAGATCAGATCTTTATGCGAATTTGGTTCAATGGTTAAGTTTCATTTTCTCGATGGTGATTGTCTCGTTAATTACAAAAGAACTCAAGTTCTCTAAATTCACTCAACTAGTGGCAGGATTTGTTGCTTCTGCGACACCTATGGCGATTCTCCAAAGCAGCAGCACCCAGAATGATCTGGTTTTGGGAGTACTATGTCTGAGCTTTGCATACTTTCTATTGAGATTTGTTAGATCTTATACTGTAGAAGATGGTATATTTACCGCTATTTCCTTTGGTCTAGCTTTATTAACCAAAGGTACGGGATATATTTTTTGTGCTGCGATCGGAATCTTATTAGGTGTATATAAGATATTTTCTTTAACAAAAAAAGAGAAAAAATACAAATTAGTGTGGTCTTTAGGATTGATAGTGGTTGGCGGTTTAGTTATGAATACCGGGCATTTTCTCCGCAACTATAATTTGTATGGTCACCCTCTTTCTACGGCAAACAGTAGAATAACCACGGACAATCTATCTCTAACCACTACTTATGCAAACCTGATTAGAAACGCTGCAGTTCAATTAGCAACACCTTTGCCGATGATTAATAATATGATTGTCAGCGCGACCGAATGGACTCTTGGGGAAAATATCAATAACTCTGATGCAACATTTGAAGCGGCAGAATTTTCAGTTGATTTTCGGATTAATTCGGATTATTCTGGTAATTTGTTTCAGATGGTTTTATTAACATTAGCACTTATTCTTTTGCCCTGGTTGATCAAAAACAGAAAATCTGCCCTTTTCTTCTACCTTCTGGCAGTCTTCGCCGCGATTGTGGTATTCAATGTATCCATCAAGTGGCAACCTTGGGGAAGTCGTCTAATCACTCCGATATTTTTGTTGGGATCGCCCTTGATTGCTATCCTTATAAATAAAACGATCTCATCTAAGAAACTGATCTCATCATTGATGGTGGTGTTGTTCTTGTTCAGTGTACCTTTTTTACTATTGAATTCTATACGGCCCCTGGTTCCGTTCTTTGAAGATGATTCCGTTTTATATACTAATAGGGTGCAAAAATTCTTTTCTAATTATCCAAATCAATACAAAACTTTTTCAAAAATTATTTCACCTTTTTTTAAAGGTAGATCTATTTTGCATACAGATCGAAGGATGCTGTACTTTCTCAGCAATTTTAGGACATATTATGATTACAATCGGGCGATGAGAGTAATTGGAGACGAAAACCCACTTGAAGTAGGGTTGTTCCTCAGTAGTAATGACTGGGAATATCCAATCTGGGTGTTTAGTGGAAACCATGCAGGAGAAGGAGAAATTGAATTCCGGCATATTGCCGTAGAGGATATCTCTGGCAATCTCCAAGAGGAACTACTTGCTTTCCCATCTCTGGTTTTATCGACTCGAGAATTCGACCAAACTATCGCTGGAGTTGAATACGAAATAATCTTTGATACAGATAGCATTGATGTGTTGAGGAAAATTGACTGATTGGGTTTAATTATTCTGACTGAAAAGAACCGCTGCGAATATTTCCACGAGCTTCTATTTGATGAATGTGTTGAACCTGGAAATTTCAGAAAGTTAAATATATATAAAAGTTGAACTATTGGTAACAAGATATGGAAAACACTACTGTCAAGTCTAAGCGTGAACTGCCTCGAATTATTATCAATGATGATAATGGCATAAAGAGACTAATCAACCTTCAAGAATTATGGCAATATCGCGATTTGTTTTGGTTCCTTGTTAAAAGGGATATTAAAACCCGATATGCTCAATCGATAATGGGGGTGGGGTGGGCAATTATCCAACCTGTCTTTAGTATGATTATTTTCACGATTGTGTTTGGGAATATTGCTAAAATCAATTCTGAGGGAATTCCCTACGCTATCTTCAGCTATACAGCATTGGTGCCCTGGACTTACTTTTCAAGTTCGCTAACCGATTCCAGTAGAAGTCTGATTTCATCAAAGAATTTAATTACCAAGGTATATTTTCCTCGTTTAGTTATACCTATCGCCCCAGTTCTCGCAAAATTAATTGATTTTGGGATTTCTTTCTTGATTTTAATCGGTATGATGGTTTGGTTTGGCATCATGCCTTCAATCTGGGCAGCATTTATACCAATATTAGTTCTGATTATGATGCTCGCTGCAGCTGGAGTAGGGATGTGGTTAACAGCCTTGTCAATCCAATACCGGGATATTCAATACGGATCAAGTTTTTTTATTCAGTTATTGATGTACCTTTCCCCGGTAATCTATCCTGCAAGCAATGTACCTGATAAATTTCAACTAGTATACGCTATGAATCCGATGGTGGGTGTGATCGAAGGATTCCGGGCTGTGTTGCTTGGCACGCACAGTATGCCGTGGTTCTATATTGGGATTGGTTCAGCATCAGCCGTAGTTTTATTTATCAGTGGAGCCTTGTATTTCAGGCGCATGGAACGGTACTTTGCTGATGTTGCCTGAATTACAGCTTAGGTAAGGAAAAGAAATGGTTGATTTTAGTATCCAGGTAAATGAAATATCAAAACGCTACAGAAATTTCCAGGTTCAACACATTCATCAAATAGAAGCTCGTGGAAATATTCGCAGCGGTTCTTTTCAGTCAGAATAATTAAACCCAATCA
>Ga0255364_10136_pt1 | contig 17841 bp, 12 predicted proteins | sample ANMaggSSYBR01G12_FD_182087 | JGI IMG/M metagenome (GOLD analysis project Ga0255364, IMG submission 182087) | Sediment cell enrichment communities from methane seep in Santa Monica Basin, California, United Staets - ANME aggregate JGI... | ecosystem: Environmental > Aquatic > Marine > Cold seeps >...
AGCGGGATCTTGATCCAGCAAGAATTGATCACTGGGTACTCCATGCCCAGCGGTTGATCCTTTCTAAAAAATGGCTCAATGAAATTGTGGACACTTTTTCTGGGGATGGATTTGCCCTGGATCTTGGTCCCCCGAGTGTTACCATTGATTATTGGCGACATGAATTTCCTTCCTTAGAATGGCAGAGTACTCCTTGGGATCTCCGCTATCCCTGGCAGATATCCTCTGGAACGATCAATCTGATTTGCTGCACGGAATTAATCGAGCATCTATCCGATCCACCTAATGATATTTATAATGAGGGGTTTTACCAGGTTGGATTTCGGGACATGTTAGCGGAAAGTTACCGTGTTCTTGCTCCAGGGGGATACTTTTTTGGAACCACGCCTAACGCGGCCTCCATTTGTCATTTAGAAGCTGTCCTCTATGGTCAACCGCCCTGGTTAAATCAGAAACATGTCCATGAATATACGCTGAATGAAATTAGCTATCAATTTACTCGAGCTGGATTTGAGATCATAAAGGCCGACGATATTCATTGTATTTCTATAAACCAGTGGAAAGATTATACTTCCTTATTTACCATGCTCCTGAGCCATGGTTACCCTGTGGATGGCAGGGGAGACGACCTATTTTTTATCGCAAAGAAGACATATAATTAAAAAAATATAGTTACCGGTTAAACTGAGTAGCCTTCGGCTGACGGAAGACGGTCTCCAGTCCCCGGTCCCCTGTCGTTTTAACCTTTAACTTTAAACCATCAATCTTGGCGAATTTTCAATTTTATTATTCATAACGAAGGTTCTACCATGCAAATCATATTCTGGATGTGTCTGGGGCTGATCACTTACACCTACCTGATTTACCCTGCCCTGGTGATGGTACTGGCCCGTATATTTTCCAAACCAACCCGGATAGCTGATGAATTCCTTCCCCCAGTCTCTATGGTCATCTCGGCCTATAATGAGCAGGAAGTACTGGCAAAGAAGATTAAGAATTGCCTGGCCCTCGAGTATCCTCCTGAAAAGATTGATTACCTGATCGGCTCAGATGGATCTACCGATGAGACCAATTCCATCCTGGAAAACAATCCCCATCCTCGCTTGCGGATATTTTATTTTGAAGAACGACGGGGGAAAAGCGCTGTTCTCAATGACTTAGTACCGGAAGCAGAAGGAGAGATCGTGATCTTTTCGGATGCCAATTCGATTTATCAGCCGGACGCTGTAAAATTACTCAGCCGTCATTTTTCTGATTCATCTGTGGGCGGTGTTTGCGGTAAATTAAATCTCCTTAATCCCAGTGGTTCACCAGGAGGGGAAGGGGAAGGATTATACTGGGCGTTTGAGAACAAGATTAAGCAAGCAGAAGGAAGCCTGCAATCAGTGATCAGTGCCAATGGGGCTATCTTTGCCGTCCGTAAAGCTCTTTTTCAGCCTTTACCAACCCGGAAACCGATTAATGATGATTTAATGATCACCTTGCAAATTCTTCGGCAGCGTCAGCTGGTAGTTTTTGAAGCAGCAGCAGTCGCAGAGGAGAGCACTTCCCCTGATATGGAAAGCGAGTTCATTCGTAAGGCCCGCATAGCGGCCTTGAATTTCAATGCCCTGCCTGACCTGCTGCCGTTGCTGAATCCTCGCTATGGGTTTTCCGCCCTGGCCTTGTTTTCCCACAAGCTGCTGCGTTGGTTTGTGCCCGCTTTCGCCCTGGGGATGCTGATCAGTAATTTTCTGCTGGCTAATGGTGGCGGGATCTACCCCGGGCTGCTTATCGCCCAGGGTTTGATCTACCTGAGCGCAGGGCTGGGTTTCCTGGGAGACCGGATTTTCGGCCGATCGGGTGTTTTTCTTCCTTTTTATTACCTGGCCATGGGCAACCTTGCCTTGGTGGTGGGATTGTGGAGGAGCCTTTTCGGAGTGCAGTCCAGCGCCTGGAAACGATTAAGTCATTAAGGGTTGCAGTCCGTTGGGGCCTGCTCCTGATGGTGAACGAACAAAGGAGCAATTAGCTTCCCAGTCACTGAGAATACTTACGGTTCCTCGGGAGAAAGACGAATCACAAAAAGCCATATTGGGATGAGGTTCGGGAGGCGAATTGAAAGATGATCATCAAAGCTATTTTGGATTTATTAGTTGATTTTCAGGATGTTTAAACATAACAATGCTTCAACATTGATACTGAACTATGACTAGTGAGAAGAGAACGCAGATTATATCCTGGTTTGCTCTGGCGATTTTTATTGCCTTTGTGCTGGGGTTTGTGTTTGCCCACGGACTGTGCTGCGGGGATGATGCTGACCTGGCGGTTAAAGCCAAGCAGTTGGCGGCGGGGGACTTCCGCAGCATTTATGTTGGATTCGATCCTCATGTCGGGGTGATTTTGCCAGTTGCCCTGTTGATCAAGCTGGTGGGGGCGACCTACTGGGCGCCCGGGGTAGCAATGGTGATCGTTGATCTTGTTCTCCTGCTGGCGATTGGATTATTACTTCGTCGTTATCATACTGGCTCCGGATATGCCATCGCAGCTGTTTTGTTTTTCTACCTGAACTATGCTTTAATGACCCATCATTTTGAACAGTGGTTTGCTGCTCTGGGCGAGGTCCCTGCTGGTTTATTAATCATCACAGCTATTTTAATCTATTACCATCGGGATTCCTCCTGGAATCAAATTGCAGCGGGATCGCTGCTGCTTTTAGCGATCCTGACCAAATTAGCCGCTATTATTGCTTTATTGGCTTTCATCGTAGCGCTTCTTATCCAGGCTTTCTTAGAGTGGTTTCATGGTGAAAGAACAGATAGTATTGATAAACTGAAAAAAGCAGGGCTGCTAAGCTTGGGAATTTTAATTCCTTTCTTACTCTTCGAAATTGTTCATATCTCTGCGGTAGGGGTGAGAGGAAATGTTAATCGATTAGTAAATACAATTGGAAAAGGACTTGCGTATTTGAGACAGTACCAGGGAAACCACTTGATTATTGAATATCTCAACAAAGCGGAAATCTTCGGGGAAAGATTTGGTATTCCTTTTGTGACTTTTATTTTGATGATTATTATCGCCGGAATGTTGATTGCCAGGAACAAACGTTTGAAGCAGGTTTATTTCGCCCTGTTGTCGATTATCGTTTTTTATTCTTCTTGGTGGTTTTATTTTTCAATCGGTTGGGGTAGGCATTACATCGTACCTTTGTTGTTAGGAATTTTTATCCTCGTCCTGCCCTTTCTGGAGATTGAAATTAAATTCCACCGAGTATTATATCTTCTGGGCATTCTGCTCTGGTCAACCTTTACCTGGCAGTCCTTTGGATATCCGATTGAGAAACTTGAGGGGAATTTCTTTCATCCCACAAAATCTACCCAGACATTGTTGACCATGCCAGAGCTGCTCTCCGAGGTGAAGGAAGGGATCCCGGTGATTACCAAGCGGCATGGCACTTATGAGGACATTCAGTTTATCACTGATAAGCAGCTGAATTTTGTAGAACTTGACTACCTGGCGCAATATACTCCGCCTGTCTGGGTGGCGATCAGGACAGAGTGGGTGGCAGTCAATGAAGATTTTTTGCAATATGATAATAGAAAATCATTCAAGTATTTTTACAGCCGCTGTGGAGGGCTCGAAGAAGTGGGGGGATACCTGGTCGGTTTATGTCGATGAAAAAAGATCTTTTTTCGTCGAGCAGCGATTCCAGCTTGTATTACCACGGAGAATTCAATTTAGCCATCTCGCTCGCTGCACTGAACCCCAAAAACAGGACACAAAAATAAAGACACCCCTCGTTCAATATAAATACGGGAGATGTTTTTGATATAAGGATGGGGTCTTCCATAAACTAAAATCATGAGGATCTCAGAGACAAAGCGATCTTCTGTTTGTTACGATGTTCACCAGGGGACTGCCCCGCCAGGGTTAGCCCTGAATTTGTTGAAGGGTTACGCAAAAGTCCCATCTTTGGGTCTTCGACGGAGTTTATCCCGAGCCCTTCGATTTCGCTGCGCTCCACTCAGGACAGGCTTGACGAGGGGCTCAGACCGAGTATTAACGGAGGGCGATGCTTAAAATATTTAGAAACCCAATTAATCGTCGAATCATTTCACGTCCCTAGAAAGGGAGTTTGTCCTGAGTTTAAAGACGGGCACAGCAACAAGTAGAACAGACGACAGGCAAATATGAAATCATATGATCAGATACTGTGATATCGGCCGGCGATTAAAATCGCGGCCTAGTTAATCTAAGTCCCACCGCTGTGGGACTTCTGTGTGAACCTGCACTATAATTCATGCTAATATGGATTTAGGATTCAACAGTGAGGGGGAAATTTATGCGAGCTTCTTATTCGCGGATATACATTCATCTGATTTGGTCTACCTGGGATCGGCTTGATCTAATTGACGATAAGCTGGAACCGATTTTGTACAGCTATATCGCAAAAAAATGCAGGCAGCAAAACGGTATATTGCTGCAAATTGGCGGAACACCCAATCACTTACACCTGTTGGTAAAAATAATTCCAGCGACCAATATTGGACAATTTGTGAAAAACATAAAAGGATCATCCTCTCATTATATTGCCCAGATTATTAATCCGGATAGTTTCTTTAAGTGGCAAGGGGGATATGCGGCAATTTCTGTGTCTCCTGCGCACCTATCAAAGATCTCCACATACATTGCTACCCAAAAAGAACACCATCAAACGGACTCCTGCAATAATGACTGGGAATTTAATAAACAGCACAAAAACTGATATTAACAGAAAAACCCAAACCGTCCTTGGGACGGTTTCTCTCATCTAGCCCGCGACTTCAGTCGCCGGGCAGAACCTTGGTGTGGCATTCTACGACTTTCGTGAAGCCCTTCGACAAGCTCAGTAAGTTACATCTACCCTTTGGGTAAAGGGCAGTCGGCATTAATGATAAAACTGACGTCTGAATTCAGACGTCAGTTTGTATAATATACTCAGAGAGGGTTCTATTTGTTTGTCCGGTTTACAGGGTGCATACCCCGCTGCTATGATCTGTATCCTGTCGCGGTTCCCCGGAGATCTGTACCCCTAGAAAAGGTAGGAAAGCTGGGTGATCAGGCGGTGGAAGAGTGCTGAAGGGCTGGTCTTCCAGGGGTGTCTCACATCTGTCTTAACGGGATGATAGAGCATGCCTGGGTAATATGGTGATCGATCATGGTTGGGGCGGTAGCGCATGGTTTCTGAGCCGGGTGCGGCATTGCCGTGTGGGAAACCGCTTCTGTAGACCCGGTCATTCCGTTGCACACCAGCACTCCTTTGGACCTGATTGAGATCCTGCTGCGTAAATTGATTTTGGTCCAGCAGAGTGGCCAAGAGCACCTCTCCATGTCCTTGCCATCCTGCTTGATAGGCCTGGTCAATCTGGTCGAGTGCCGATCGGGAAATCCTGAATATGGGATTGAAACTGCGCCGGCGTTGATCCTGGGGAATGTGGTGCGTCGGGTGGTGCAGATTCCAATGCGGCCAGTCCGGTTCTTTGGTATAAGTACTGAGATGAGCGCTGAGAAAATCAGCCTGGTTAGAAGAATACGCTTGAAAGAACTGGTGCCAATTCCCTGTAAAGCGAACATCATACTCGATTAACCAGTAATATTCATACATAGAGTGTTGGCGGTAGAAATGTATCAGCGGGAAATGGGCCTGCCCAGGGAGGGGCTTTGATTGCAGATGGGGATAATCCAGTGTACCCAGGTCTGTCTGCGAGCAGAGATGGATGGGCCAGTTTTTTAGGCGGGATAGGTCAGGAAGCACTTCGTATTTGTATATCATCCAGGGATCAGCGATATCCTGGACAGCCCGGGATAATTTCAGATATTCCCGCAGGATCTTCTGATCGTAAAAATGAGTCTGCAGGATAATTGCTTGTCGAGAGTGGGGCATAACCTAAAATCCTTAAGGTCAGGAGTACTGCCTATTTACCAGTTGTTGTCTTGTGTATAACCAAGCTGGATAAGGGCGTCATCGAAAAGTGCTAGAAAGTGGGTTTTGAGGGCAGGTGTGAAGTACTCTTTCCATTGCTGCTTTTTCCCCGAGCGGATGTGAAGGGATTTTTCCAATCCTCCTGAAAAGAGGCTGTTCTGGAAGGCAACGGTGAGTAGGCTGGGAATGGTAGGGCCTGGAAAACCGAGGAAAGTAAATATTTCGTGAAAGAGCACTAAATCGTAATCACAAATCAGGTTTTCATACTTAACCTCGATGAAATTTGGCTGATGGTAATCCCAAGCCAGCATTTCTTCGATGGTTTGCTTACCAGTATTCTCCATCTCAAAAATGATCCGGGTCTCTAGATCATCCAGTGTGTTAATCTTCTGTTGGTAGGATAAACCCCCGAATTCATGTTGGGGATACTGCAGCCAGGGTTCATCGGCCTGCTGATGGTAGAGGCAGCCAGAGATGATCACATCCCTGGGGTCGCGGATTAAATGGACTCCCCGGTAAGGTTGTTTGAGGTGAGTGAGATCAAAGAGGCTGTGATTCTGAATAAAAATCTCTGTCCCGGCAGGTAAGTCTTCCTGTAGACCATAAAAGAAATCTAATCCGTGGTCATCGGCAATGGACTTAAATATGGACATCAACCAAGCTGTACCGGTTTTATGATGAGTACCCACCAGCAGCAAGTGAGGCAATTCGCAGCCCAGCTGGAGGGCAGTGGCCAGAGCCAGATTTCGATAGCGCCCTTTGAGTGCCAGGAGGATAGCGTTGAAACGGATGCGGACTTTTTGTAATGTTATGTTCATTCCCAGTATTATTGAATTCCTCCTTATTATAATCGGAAAATGATCCCCACAGGTAATGAAACAGTAATAAACATGTACGAATTAGATCACTGAACAGTCAATTTCCCGGGAATATATTAACAAAAGAACAGCTTGGGGGATGAATATTGGTAATATATTCAGAAGTAGTCAGATTTAGATCCCATACAGACTGACAATTACGGTAGAATATTTGTTGTCCAGAGAGATGCACACTCAGGAAGGAGCAAGTCAATGAGGGATATAAACGGCTCTACCAGACTGGAACGCTCTGCCGTTGGAACCCGGCTGGATAAAAAAGGGAAGATTGCCAGAACCCGGGTGGACAATGACTGCCAATCTTTCCCCCTTCAGAGGCGGTCAGGAAAGATAGTTGTAATACTTCTGGTTGAGATCCTCCTGATAAGCATGGTTTTCTTGCTGGGTTGTGCCCGTGACCAGGAATCTGCAACGTTTGACCCAAGTGGCACCTCCGCTGCTTCTGATTCCAATCTTACCAGGACGATTGCGGTAGACGAATCTTCTGAACTGACTGTAACGCCAACCATTGAGGAGGAGCCTGTCCCTGCCCTAGGCTTATGTGAAGATGATTGGGAAGGGGATTATTGTATCAATTCAATAGGCAGATCAATTGATCAGCAAGTGATTTCCCTGAAGCATTCCGAATCTGCTGAGACCGAAATCTATCTAGTGGTCAATGAGTATAGATATTATTGTCTGGTAATGGATAAATATCCCGGAAATTTATATTGCCTTGGACCTTTGTTGAGCAGCCCGCTAGACGCGGAAGTTGAAATTGTCACTGTCGCGGAGGAACTGGTTTTGGCAAGAGGGATTGTCGATTTTTCGATCCTGGACCCAGTTCCCACAAAACCGTCCGATGATCCCGGTTATTATTAATCATCCGCTGTTTCCACAGGTAAACCTGGGGGACAGAGAGAGAAACCGTTACGAACATAACCTCCAGGAATCACCCCCACCTGCGGAGGCAGCTGATTGTAGAGAGGGATGATGGATCTTTTTTCTGCCTTATCCGCGGGACTGCGGATGGGTTCGCAATATTGGAAAGAGCTGCTGCTGTTGGTGCTCATGGGGGGGGAGATGGGGGTGTTAGCAGTGACTTTTTTTGGATCTCGAGAGGACAAAAATTCGCGGCTGGGGATGATCTTCTTAGCGGGATCCTGGGGTTTGATCAGTCTGGTTTCGCCCCTGTTATCTATCCTGAAAATCTTCACTCCCCTAACGCTACTGATTTTAATGGCAGGGGGATTAGTTGCCATCCTGATCAAGGGAAATTGGAGATCCTTTCTTCCAGGATTATTAGCCGTCCAGACTCTAATACCGCTGATAATCTGGGTGTTCTTCCTGGTTCTTTTCCTGGGTTATCTGGATTCTCTTTGGCTTCCCCCTTATCATGATTCCCCTTATCATTTCCAATTCGTAAACAATTTTCTCAGCGACGGTGGACACGGCTGGCAGCTCTTTCCCCGACTTTTTCGGAGTTATTACCATCTTGGTTTTCACGGGATCACAGCTTGGTTGGGCTCGCTGCGAGGAGGATTTCATCCCCTTTATCTGGCGCTAGTGGGCCAATTTTTCCTGGCTCTGTTCCCGGTGACCAGTTATTTTTTTGTGGTCTCGATCACGGAGAACAAAGCTGCTGGATTAATCAGTGCCCTGGTGGCGGGGATTGGTTGGCCAATGCCTCTGCACGCTGCCGACTGGGGAAAGTATCCTTTGATTTTGGGTTTGATGATCTTCCCAGCGGTGGTGGGACTGATCATTCAGCAGAGGACCAGCAAGGAAGAGAGGGGCTGGTTGCTAATCCTGCTGAGCATGATCAGCCTGATTTGGTTCCATTCCCGTTTTGCGATAATGCTGTTAATCTTGTTAATCGCCTACTTGTTGGTTTACCGCTGGCGGATAGGGCTAATGAGTACAGCGGTTCTGCTCGTGCTTGCCCTGGGATTGATGCTGTTCAGTCCTTCCCAAGTAGATCTTCCTTACTATCTGGGCAGTTACATGTATCCCACGCTGGGAGTGGCCCTGTTTCTACCTTTCGCGCTGATGGAGCAGCGGGTGCAAACGCTGTTCTGGGTCTTATTCGCCCTGATGCTGTACCTCTCCTCTCGGATTATTTTGCCGGCTTTTTTTCATCGCTATAGTTTTCTATTAATTGATCCCGGGTTTATCAATACTGTGTTTGTGCTTCCGCTGGTGATCCTGGCAGGGCTGGGGGTTTCCTCCTGGATGAAGGATAAAAGCTTAACCTATGCAGTGGGGATGGTTGTTGTAATTGTTGGTTTTTTATTCTTGAACGCTGGGGAGCAGCTTTCCTTTCGGCCACAGGAATCGACAGATTTCAGCAGCTTTGATGATCTCATTGCCTTGGAGTGGATTGAAGGCCAACTGCCGCCCGAGGGAATTATTTTTATATCCTCCAAACGCAGACTGGGTGATTGGGAAGGACAGGATGCCGGTATTTGGATCCAACCCTTGATAAACCGAAAGACAATCCCTCTCACTTTTGTTACAGCATGGTGCGATCCCTCCCTGCAGGACAAGATTTGCCGCGAATACAGCAGGAATACACCCCTGTATTTTTATCAAGGGCAGATGTCCCGAAGTTTTTCCTTGACGCCTGCAGGTCAATGTTTGGGGATTGAGGAAGTGTTTTCTTTCCCCCACACCCGTATTTACCATCTGTCCTGTGAATAATCAGGCTGTTCCTCAGCTTTCCTCTTAGAGGTTTCCAGCTCTTAGAGAGCTTCCAACAGAGGAGAAGAAGGGGTATATTCACCACCAGAGCTTACAATTAAGTAAAGTCGCCTAAAGTATACATAATAAAGACGTCACAATTGTGTTATCTTGATATAATACTTAAAATTTAGTCTAAGACGACTTAGAGAGGGTGAAACATCATAATGTGAACGAGAATCCAAAGATTTCACACCACTTTCTGGAGAGATTTTTGGCTTTTGTTCATATTAGAATATTACTTGCGAGGTGATATGATGCTCAGAAAAAACTTTTTGATCATTCTTGTATTCTGCCTGGTTTTCTTGGCAGCCGGATTATTTCCCTTCACCGCACAAGGAGCGGAACCCTACCCAATACTGGTGGGGTTGTATCCATCGGCTGAATTGTACACTTCAGTTGAAGAGATTAATACCTACAACACCGATTTTGGGGGAGATGTATTTTCCATGGCGGGAACCTTCCTTGATTTTGAATCTCCAGATTGGTTCATTAACGCTGAATTGGCAGCCGCCTTTAATAACAAATATCTTCCCTTTGTCAACCTCGGCGCGGGAGGATATGGGACAGAATACACCGCGGAAGAGATTGCCAATGGAGTGCTGGATGCAGAAATTCGAAACTGGGCAAATGTATATGAATTCTGGGCGAAGGGAGGAGACGTTGGCCGGAGAGCGTTTATCGCTCCCCTGCAGGAGATGAACGGCGGCTACGCTCCTTACAGCGGCGATGCAGAAAACTTCATCAAAGCCTACTTGCGTATTCAGCAGATCTTTATGGAAGAAGGTGTCCCGGAGGATTCAGTCAGCTGGGTTTATGCTCCTAACGGTTGGCACAATTCCACTACCGGATACCCGTTTGAGGAAGGTTACCCGGGGGATTCAGCTGTTGATATAGTCGCTTTCAGTTCCTTTAACTGGGGTGACTGCTGGACCTATACCAGCTCCCAGGGTTACGAGGAAATTTTTGAACCCTATCTGATCCGTATGCAAGCGATGGCGCCTGGGAAACCAATATTCATCGCCGAAATTGGCTCCCTGACGGAAGGGCTCGATCGCGGAGTATGGTTCACGGATACTTTATCAAAAATAGGTGATTTTCCCGCTGTTAAGGGCTTGCTGTATTTCAACCGGTCCGAAACACCATTCATCGATAATCCCAGCCAGCAGTGTCTTACCATCGATCACCGCTTAGAAGCAGGAGATCCTTACCCCAACGAGGGATTGGCAGAATTTGAGCAAATAGTAACTCAACCGCCTTATGGTTATTGGGCTCCTAACAGCCCAGAGATGATGAATATAGTTTTCAGCCGTCCAATCTCTACTTTTGAGGATGTCTGGGAGGCGTCAGAGTTCTCTGAACAAAGTTCGATTTACTATCAATCCTGGGTGGAGAGACTAGCAGATGCTGGTATCACCGGGGGTTGCGGTTCAACCACGATAGATCTAGGTCCAGTGACTGATTTCACCTACAATTATTACTGTCCGAACAACGCGGTCACTCGAGCACAGATGGCGGTCTTTTTACAAAAAGGAATTGGAGGTAGTACTTTTACACCCCCCCCTGCGGATGGCAGCCATCCTTTCTCAGATATCGCCGGTCACTGGGCGGAAGACTGGATTGAAGAGCTCTATGATACAGGGATGACGGGTGGATATCCTGATGGAACTTACCGGCCGCAAAATCAGGTCACTCGAGCTCAGATGGCTGTATTCCTGTTGAGAGCCAAATACGGAAATACCTATACACCCCCTCCAGCGAGCGGTGGATCATTTACAGATGTAGCCGGTCACTGGGCCGAAGCCTGGATCGAACAGCTTGCTTTAGAGGGTATCACTTCCGGCTATCCAGATGGGACCTACAGACCCGAGCTGCTGATAATCCGAGGTCAGATGGCGGTCTTTCTCGTGAAAACCTTTGATTTGCCCTGATCATGAAGGATGGCCGAGCTAACTTTGCCCGGGTTTTATTCTGCCGCTCAAATCCGATCGATCCTGATCCGCGAGTGGAGAAGGAAGCCCGGGCTCTTCTTCGAGCCGGGTATGATGTGGAAGTGATCGCCTGGGACAGAACAGCTAACCTTCCCCAGCGGGAATTAAAGGATGGTTTTACCATCCATCGTTTGCTTATCCCAGCTGAGTATGCTCAGGGAATGGGTAATCTATTCGCTTTACTGCGCTGGGAGTGGGGGTTGTTCTGGTGGTTGGTAGGTCACCGACAGAGATTTGATTTAATCCACGCCTGTGATTTTGATACCGTGCTGCCGGCGGTATTTTGTAAATGGCTGTTCCGCAAGAAGTTAGTGTACGATATCTTTGATTTTTACGCCGATCATTTACGGAAAACCCCACCAATAATCAAGCAGTTAATTCGCTGGGTTGATCTCAGTATTATTGCTTGGGCGGATGGCGTGATTCTGGTAGATGATGTCCGCAGAGAACAAATAGAGGGGGGCAATCCTAAGCGATTGGCTGTAATCTACAATAGCCCGGAAGATGTCCATGATCAACTGGAAATCGTCAATCAAGAGCAGGCTGACCGGGAACTGAATATCGTCTATGTTGGGCTGCTTCAGTTTGAACGCGGTTTAATGGAGTTGTTATCGGTTTTGGATACTCATCCTGACTGGCAGCTTGATCTTGCAGGATTCGGCGGGGATGCCGAGGCTATTTTGGAAAAAGCCCAGATGATGCCTAATATCAACTGGCAGGGGAGGATTCCCTACAATAAAACCATTCAGCTGACTGCCGGGGCGGACGTCAGCTTTGCTACTTATGATCCTGAAATAACGAATCACCGCTATGCCAGCCCGAATAAAATTTTTGAAGCTATGATGTTGGGCAAACCGATCATTGTTGCAGAAGGCACCAATATGGATCATATTGCAGAAGTGAATCAGTGCGGATTGGTGGTTGAATATGGGAACCCTCAGGAGTTGGAAAAGGCTTTACTCCAACTAGAGAAAAACCCTGAACTCAGGTGTACCCTGGGAACCAATGGGAGAGAAGCATATCTGAGGGAGTATTCCTGGGAGATTATGGCTAATCGTTTGGTGGATTTATATCAACAGGTATTGGAAGACTGAAACTTATTTTTTTATTGCTTCAAACCACGTTTGCCCTGTAGGGGCTGGAGGGACATGTACTGGTCTAAATATTTAGCAACTGATATTAACCATCATGAATATGAAGCCTAAAATTTGTTTAGTCGCTAATTATGATTGGGTGATTTATAATTTTCGTTTGCCGCTGGTTGATTTTTTGGAAAACCAGGGATTGCAGGTTACTTTGGTCTGCCCGCCAGGAGAGTATACAGATCGCCTGGTGACTGGGGGCTATCGTTGGATGCCATGGCGGCTGCAGCGCCGCAGCACAGCGCCCTGGCGGGAAGCAGCCGCTATACGTCACTTAACCCGAATTTACCAGGACATCAGTCCTGATGCTGTACACCACATTACGATCAAACCAATCTTGTATGGTTCCATCGCTGCCAGAAGAGCAAATATTCCCCTGGTAATTAACAATTTTACTGGTCTGGGGTATTTATTTAGTGATGGTTTCAGTGCATCTCTGCTGCGATTGATGGTGCTTCCCTTATTACGCAGATTTCTCCCTAGCCAGAGAAATCATACGGTCCTTCTCAATGAAAGTGACCAGCAGCGGCTGAGCAGTTATCAATTGATAGATCTAACCCAATCGACAATCATACCCGGAGACGGAGTTGATCTAGATCGATTTAAACCTTTGAATACCAGTATTGAAGATCCAGGTGACCCAATTGTGATCATGGCTGCCCGATTGTTGTGGGATAAAGGTGTGGCGGAATTTATCGAAGCTGCCCGGTTGGTTAAAAAGAGGGAATTGCCGGCTCGCTTCTGGTTAGTAGGTGAACCGGATCAGGGAAATCCTTCTTGTATATCTGACCAGATCCTGGATGAGTGGCGTCAGGAAGGAATCGTAGAGCTGCTTGGCCACAGGGAAGATATGCCGGAGATTTTAAAGCAGGCTGGACTGGCTGTTTTGCCCAGTTATCATGAAGGGCTGCCCATGTTTTTGTTAGAAGCCGCTGCGACAGGTTTGCCCCTGATAGCTAGTGATATCCCTGGAAATCGGTTGGTTGTTCAGGATGGGGTTAATGGCCTTCTGGTTCCAGTAAAAGACACCCAGGCACTTGCCAGGGCTATTTATAGATTATTGCGAGAGGAAGAAACTTGTATCCAAATGGGTATCCAGAGTCGATTATTAGTGGAAGAGAACTACAGTCAACAGGAGGTCTTGAAACGATTCGGCAATATTTATCATAAGATTGGTGTATTATAGATTTAGAATGGTGGACGGATTTCAATGGCATTATTTTGTTCTCCCTTCTGGATTAATTCTGGAGGGAAATTATCACAATATTACGACAAGAGATTAATGAACAGCATCTTTATTTATTATCTAAACGTTAAACTACCTGGCGAGATTTTATGCCCTGGCTAATCCTATTAATCGCGTTTGGTTCTGGCATTGTGGGAGTTCTTGGTGCCCGTTGGTTGGGCACAAAGATTGGAGCAGTTGTTCACCCCCGGGAAGATCGCTGGCACCAGCGTCCAACGCCTTATCTTGGGGGTGTTGGAATCTTCCTTGGTTTCGCGATTGCTATCATCGTTTCAGGAAGAATAGGAGAGATGGATTGGGGGATATTAATTGCAGGTACAATTGCCTTTTTGCTAGGATTAGCTGATGATATCTGGGATCTCTCTCCACAAAGTAAATTAGGGGGATTATTTATAGCTGCTATAGCTGTTGTAGTATTTGGGGATATCACAGCTTTCTTCCCCTATCAATTGGCAAATATCATAATTTCTGTCATTTGGCTGGTGGGGATTGCCAATGCGGTCAATTTACTAGATAACATGGATGGCTTGGCAGCGGGTACAGTGATCATTGCTTCAGGTTTTATGGCTTATTTCTTCTACAGGGCGGGCAGTGAGCAGTTTATGATGCTCTCATTGGCTGTCAGCGGGGCAACCCTTGGTTTTTTGGTGTTTAACCTTCCTCCCGCATCAATTTTTATGGGGGATAGCGGCAGCTTATTTTTAGGGATTACTTTAGCTGCCCTGGCGATTGGACGGGAACCTCAGGCTTCCAATGTGTTCGCAATTATTGGAATCCCAACCCTGATTTTTTTGCTGCCCATTCTGGATACCACAATGGTGTCATTAACGCGTTTGCTCAGGGGGCACTCACCAACCCGGGGGGGGCGGGATCATACATCCCACCGTTTGATTGCTCTTGGTCTGAGTGAAAGGCAAACCCTGTTGGTCCTGATGGGGATTGGTTTAATCTCTGGAATTTCTGCAGTAGTCATTGAATCGATTAATTATCACTTAAGCCTGGCATTAATTCCCCTGGTGGTGTTTATTTTTGCCTTATTTTCAGCCTATTTGGGAAAAATTAAATTTGTTGATAAAACAGAGACAGAGGGAAATAAATCAAATGTATTTATCCGTCTGGTGGCGGATTTAACTTACAAGCGGCGAATTCTGGAAGTATTGCTGGATTTCTTTTTAATTACTTTTTCTTATTATCTGGCCTTTATCATTCACCTGGGTTTGCCCATTAGTGAGGAGGGTATCAATTTATTTTTAGAAACCTTGCCCATTGCGGTTGGCTCCACATACGTTGCATTTTTCCTTTTGGGAATTTATCGGGGCTTCTGGCAGTATTTCAGTATGGAAGATGGTTTCCGATACCTTATATCCATCCTGGGTGGAACTGTATTAACCGGGATAATCGTTAGGTTATTAATAGATATTGATCAGTATCCCGGTGGGGTCTTATTCATCTTTGGTTTATTATTATTCATAATTATCTTGGGATCCCGGTTCTCATTCCGTTTGTTGGATCGGATTATTGAACCCAGCGGGGCTCAGCAAGAAGACCAGGTTCTCATCTATGGCGCAGGGGGTGGGGGGGTGATGGCGTTGAGAGAAATTATCCAGAACAAGGAAGTAAGGTATAAACCAATCGGGTTCCTGGATGATGACCCAATGCTGCAGGGGCGAACGATCCAGGGGTTGAATGTTTTTGGGGGATTTAATCAAATCCAACAAGTCCTCCAACAGCATCCTGTAGGTGGAATAATCATCGCCTCTAAGGCGATTCTATCAAATGACAGAGCCGAGGAGATCCTGGCGGTATGTCAGGAGCAGGGAGTATGGGTGCGGCTGCTGCGGCTGGAATTTGATGAAATGAAATCAAGGATAACAAAACAGTAGTGGCTAGGAAATGATCCTGGACTGGAGACTCAATAAGCAACCAGGATATTTTACGAATTCAATTCTTCCCCTGGGCAAGAAAGGTATGCGGGTGAAGTTAACTAATCAATTTTTAAAGGAAATCTGAAGTTTTGTTCCTCTCAAACAGCCGCAACTTTATTTTTATTCATATCACCAAAGCAGCCGGGACCAGTATCACCTATGCGCTGGAAAAATCCATGGGTTGGAATGACCTGGTGATTGGCTCAACTCCTTTGGGCGCTGAACTGCAAAAATATTATCTAGAACGATTCAAGCTGCAGAAGCACAGTAAAGCGGTTGAGGTCCGAAAGGCTATTGGGAATGATCTCTGGGAGGATTATTTTACCTTTACATTTACCCGTCACCCCTATACCAGGGTACTTTCACTTTATACCTATATCGAAAATCAGGTGCTGGGCAAAGGGTGGAAACGATATCTGCGGGGTTTCCCGTTTACTAAAATTCACCGCGACCCAATCTGGAATTGGCCCGCTACCCGGGCATATTTGGAAACGAACTCCTTTTCTGAATTCATCCGCCATCCCATTTTGATTTGGGAACCAGGTATGAAACCGCAAACTGATTGGGTTCTCGATCAGGATGGAAAAGTAATGGTGGATTTTATTGGTCAGGTGGAATCCATTGAGAAAGATTTTGCTTTTGTGTTAGATCAAGCGGGCTTAGATTCAGTACTCCTTAAAGTGTACAACAAGTCCCAGCGGAAGGACCGGCAATTCCCTGAGATCACTGAAGAAGATTACGCTTACCTGGGCAAGTTATTCGAGGGTGATTTTCAGGTCTTGAATTATGATCCAGCCTTGCGGATAGGTGAAAATTTATAATTTCAAGGGCAAAAAGCATATATGCAACCTGGGGGATTGACTAAGACCAACGATATCGGGTTACTTGGCAGGAAAAAGGCTAAATTGTTGATGTGTCGTTAATCCAATAAAGAGAATATTGTCCCCGTTGGAGATTTCTGTTTTATAAATAACTGGATTTTAATAGTCGATAAATACTAAGCTTAGATCTGTTTACTTCGAATGAACAACGGGAATAACAGCTGCCTTCCTCCCTTGAGTGTTGAAATTGAACGGTTCCTGGCTCCCCCTTCCAGTTGGAAGGGGGTTGGGGGGTAGGTGTTACTCCAGATGGGACCTATCCCCTCGCCCCTTTCCTGAAGGAAAGGAGAATCTGTCCCTTTGCTTCTTGCTCCCAACCCTGTCACCAAGTCCCCGGCAACTCTCTCCCTCATTCAGTCCCCCTGTCTCCTTGTCCCCCGTCACTCAGTCCCCCAGTCACTTAGTCGCCAAGTCTCACTGGTATCTCCCTCCCTCGAGCGTTAAAACTGAAAGAGGATGGGTAACATTTCAAGGAGTACGATTGGTGGATGATGTTACGATAATATTGAAGTAATTCAACCGATCTACTCGCTGCGAAGTAACCTGGTCCTATTGCGGCTAATCATTGTTGGTTAATAGGACTAATCAAATAAAACGCCCTTTGGCAGAATTCTTCGAATAAAAAAAGATAGCCGAGTTATCTCGGCTATCTTTTAAGTAATTGTGGATATTGTATTTAGGGTGCTAACCCATCTGTGCTTGAACCCGCTGGATAAGATGAACCTCCTAACGCCTCAACTGATGAGCCATCGACATTTGAGGCTTCGAAAATGAAAGTTGTCTGACCTACTTTAAATACACCTCCGGATATATATTCTATATCCAAAAATAAGACAAGGCTGTCATCTGCGTTGAGTAAATATGGTGTTGTTAAGACATATGGCCTACACGTATTGTCCACTCGGTTCGTACCGTCATGAAGAAGATCCGAAGTTGAAATTACTCCCCAGTTCTTCCTAATCCAGAGATTATCTATATAAGCATTGGCATCGGCATCATAACATAATTTGACAGCCACAAGTCTGACACGTTTACCATTTAATATTGTGGGAATATCAGGAGCAATTTGAATATAAGCTTGCCCTGAGGATGTTCGTTGTACTTGGGTTTGATTTGAATAAT
>Ga0255364_10137_pt1 | contig 17794 bp, 21 predicted proteins | sample ANMaggSSYBR01G12_FD_182087 | JGI IMG/M metagenome (GOLD analysis project Ga0255364, IMG submission 182087) | Sediment cell enrichment communities from methane seep in Santa Monica Basin, California, United Staets - ANME aggregate JGI... | ecosystem: Environmental > Aquatic > Marine > Cold seeps >...
AAAAAGACATTAAACAAAGTGACTGATTACATCAACCAGGCTGGGAAAAAAGGGTGCCAGCTGGTTGTATTTGGTGAAGCAATCATACCCGGTTATCCCTTTTGGGTTGATCGGACCAATGGAGCAAAATTTAATTCTCCCCTTCAGAAAGAAATTCATTCCCACTACCTGGATCAGGCTGTACAGATTGAAGCCGGGGATCTGGATTCTCTCTGCCAGGCAGCGGAAAAATACCAGGTCGCAGTTTACGTGGGTACAATTGAACGCCCTGCGGACCGGGGTGGACACAGCCTGTATTGTTCCCTGGTCTATATCGATCCTGAGGGAATCATTCAATCCGTGCATCGGAAACTTATGCCCACCTATGAAGAACGCCTGGTATGGTCTATCGGGGACGGACATGGGCTGCAGGTACATCCTCTGGGAGCATTTACCTTGGGTGGGTTAAACTGCTGGGAAAATTGGATGCCGTTATCTCGCACCGCGCTTTATGGATTGGGAGAAGATCTGCATGTTGCAGTCTGGCCGGGCAGTGAAAGCAATACTTTTGATCTTACTAAATTCATCGCTAAAGAATCTCGCTCTTACGTGATCTCTGTATCGGGTTTAATGCGAAAAGAGGATATTACGGAAGATATACCCCACGCGAATTCAATAAAGGAGAACAGCACGGATGTCCTGGCCAACGGAGGCTCCTGCCTGGCCGGACCGAATGGGGAATGGGTCATCGAACCTGTCGTAGAAAAAGAGGGATTGTTTGTGGCGGAAATTTATCACAACCGGGTGAGGGAAGAACGACAGAATTTTGATCCGACAGGCCACTACTCCCGACCAGACGTAACTCGCCTGGTTGTGAACAGGGACCGGCAGAGTCTGATAAGTACCATCGATAGAGAAGATTCAAATTAATATCCAAGGTTTAAGGACCTGCAGCTCGGACCACATAGTACACAGATAGATCAGGAATCTCACATGACAGAATTAAAGTTAAAAAGCCGGGCGAGGTTATTGGGAACCAATTTAATCTTGATATCTGCCCTGTACAGCTTGGTCACTTTGAATAAAGAAGTATTGAGACCTGCTTCTATCGAATCAACCTTCACCAGTACGATTACTGGCATTTTTCCAAATTTTATCGCCGCTTTCTTGATCAGTCTTGCCATTGTGAATCCGGTTTTGTATAGAGATCCAAAATCTGGTCGTCTTCTGGTTTATCTTGGATCCGCGCTCGTTTTTATAATCTTGATGATCGAAGAATTCAAACCTATGTGGGGCGCAAGCACTCACTATGATCCCTGGGATATTGTCGCAAGCGGCGTGGGTTCTACACTGGCGATTCTGACATATGAAGTCTTCACTTCAATTCGCAAGAAAAATAAAGAAGACCTACCCGAAAGTTCTACACTCTCAGAGAATTTATAAAAATATTAATAACTCGTCAAGTTATCGGTAGTTTATTTAATCCGCAGGTGATAGATTCAAGAGTAGAGCAATATTTATTTTAGTGGAACGCAGGATTGTTACAATGGCAAATTTATCATTTCAGGAAAAGTACGATGTTATTGGGAGCCAGGATTCCTCCTATGAGGGCATTTTTATTACTGGTGTTAAAACAACAGGTATCTTTTGCAGACCATCATGCAGGGCAAGAAAACCAAGAGTGGAGAATGTTATTTTCTTTGATACAGCAAGAATAGCTCTTCAACATGGATTCAGGCCTTGTAAAGTCTGTAAACCCATGGAAAAGTTGGCTGAGACTCCGGAATATATAAAGGAAATCATCAACGAGCTTCTTCAGAATCCATACCTGCGAATCAAAGATGACGACCTGGTACAAAGAGGTATCCAACCGAGCCAAATTAGAAGGTGGTTTAAAAAACATCACAACATGACATTTCATGCTTACCAAAGGATGCTGCGCATTAATACAGCCTACACTAGCATAAACGAGGGTGAAACCGTTATTAACTCAGCCTTTAACAGTGGATTCGAATCCTTAAGCGGCTTTAATGAGAGTTACCGGACCATTTTTGGGGGTCCGCCGACGAGTGCAAACAAAAAGAATGTCCTCAATATCATTCGATTTACAACGCCTCTGGGACCAATGTTCGCCTGTGCAAGTAATCAAGGCTTATGTTTGCTGGAATTTACCGATAGGAGAATGCTGGAAACTGAGTTTAAGGATTTAAACAAAAGGTTGAATGCAATTATTCTTCCCGGCGAAAATAACCATCTTGACCAAATGCAAATCGAAATCCAGGAATATTTTCAAGGGAGTAGAAAAAAATTCACGATCCCATTGCATACACCGGGCACTAATTTTCAGGAAAAAACCTGGAAGAACCTGATGAAAATTCCTTACGGAGAGACCCGGTCATACAAACAGCAGGCCATAGCCCTGGGAAATTTTAATGCAACCAGAGCTGTCGCTTCTGCAAACGGTAAAAATAGAATAAGCATTATTATTCCCTGTCATAGGGTAATTGGCTCAGATGGAAGTTTAACTGGTTACGGGGGAGGATTGCACCGGAAAAAATGGCTGCTAGAGTTTGAAAGATCTAATCTATAGTAATAAAAAAAGCCCCTTGCGGGGCTTTTTTTATTTCTGTTCCTTACGGAGGACTTCAACTCTCTGGGTTACTTTTCTCCAGCGAAGAATGAGGTTTGAAATATATCCAATTATCATCACTACTACCACTAGGTAACCAGCAATCATGTAATTAACTGTATCAGGCACAAATAATTTGCTCAACATTGTTTCACTCCCTTTGATTACGAATCAATCCGCAGTTGTTCAACTTCACCCTGTAATTTTCCTAATCGGACCCGATGCCAGAGTAAATCAGCAAAAAAGACCGAAAAAGCCGCCAGACTGAAGAAAAAAGTTAATTTCATGGGTGAATCCATATTAAATCCGCCCGAGGCGGCTGCCTCTGCGTTACCAATCACTATTGGGTGAATGGTTCGCAGTAAACGGATGGAAATAAATGTAATTGGCACACTGAAAAAACCAAAAATAGCATAGATAGCCGAAAAACGAGCCCGCCTTTCTGGATCATCAACACCCTTTCGCAACAATAGATAAGCCGCATAAATTAATTCTACAATCGCTGCAGTCGTCAAGCGTGGTTCCCAGGTCCACCAGGTATTCCATATCGGCCTAGCCCAGATCGAACCCAGGATAATGGCCGTCAAGAAAAATATCACGCTGATTTCAACCGCTGCATATCCAGTAATATCCCACAACTGAGTTCCTTTCCGAAGATATAAAATACCAGCGATTGCTGCCACCATAAATCCCAGCATACCAACCCAGGCGGTTGCTACATGAAAATAAAATACCTTTTGCACCATTCCCATCATCACTTCAACAGGTGCGTAAAAGAATACCAATCCAGCAGCCACCAGGACCATGATCCCGGATAAACCATCCAGGATCAAGAGCATCAGGGGTTTTTTAGTCATATTTATTCCTCCACAACATAATCAAATACCATAAACGATACCGATGTAAATATCAAATCGTAAACTATTAATAAATTCAGCCAGGCCGCAATATCATCCAGCGGAACCATTTGCAGGAATCCCTGGCTGGCTTTCACAGCTGCAATAATAACCGGCAGTGTGAGCGGGAAAAGTAAAATTGGGAGCAGAATATCCCGGGTTCTAACTTGGATGACCATTGTCGCCAGTAATGTTCCCACTGCAACATAACCAATTGAACCCAGCAGCACTACCAGCAGAAATCCAGGTTGAAATACCGGCACCTGATATAAAAAGCTGTACACAGGCAGAACAATGATTTCTACCAGCAGCATAAAGATCAAATTACCGATTGCTTTTCCAAAATAAATCACACTTCGATCAACAGGAGCCAGCAGCATGCCATCCAGGCAGCCGCGGTCTTTTTCAACAGCCATTGACCGGTTGAGCCCGATTGTTCCAGCAAAAATAAAAGTAGCCCACAATACTCCCGCGGATAGGGATTCCTGGGCTTGGATATCCAATTCAAGGGCAAAATTGAAAATCAGGATTACTAAAAGGGCAAACACAAGCATTGCGGAGAGATTTTCACGGGTTCTCCATTCCGCCGTGAGGTCTTTCCAGATCACAGCTCGGACTGCGTTCAGGTAGGATTTCATGCAGCTCCTCCTGCTTCCTGCAGCGCCTCGCGATAAAAAGAAACCAATTCTGCCGATCCAAGTCCACTGGTTTCAGTGGATGCTTTTATCTTGCCTTTGGATAGAATATCCACCCGGGATGCCAATTCAGCGGCCCGGATCAGATCATGCGAGGTCATCACTACCGTTCGGCCTTCAAGGGCAATCTCCCGCAGTAAATTATCCAGGATTTCTCCCGCTTCCTGGTCCAATCCGGTATGCGGTTCATCCAATAATAAAATTCTTGGATTATGCAAGATAGCTCGACCGATAGCTAAACGCTGCTGCATTCCACGGGAAAATATTCGCACCAGGTCTGATTTACGGCGGGAGAGTCCAACCAGGTCCAGTACATCTCCGATTCGGGGTTTTTCAACTCCATATAATCTGGCAAAAAAGGACAGGTTTTCTTCTGCTGTGAGATCGCCGTAGAGCAAAGGCTGATGGGAGACTACTCCCAATTGAGCTCTAACTGCAATAGCTCCTTCTGGTAAACGATAAGAAGCAACCTGGACCAAACCAGAATTTGGTTTGGAAAGCGATGACAGGATTCTTAATAAGGTTGTCTTGCCAGCTCCATTCGGTCCCAGCAAAGCCACAAATTCGCCAGAGCGGACTTCAAAATCCAGTTCCTTCAAAACCGTAAGGGGACCAAACCGTTTAACCAGTCTTTTAACTTGAATCATTTGAATATGCTCTATTCCTGAACCAGATCGGTTAGTTTTTTCTTGAGCTCTTTCCGTTTTTTCTGGAAATCTTTTTCGTCGATATCACCCAAGTTGTAAAGATCCTCCAGGGCTATGATTTGATCCAGGATTTGTTCCTGATCTTCTTCTGACCCTATTTGATCTCCCTCCAACTCATCTTCGCTCAATGTGCGATTCCGGATGAAAAGCCAGATCCCAGCCAGAATCATCCCAGCTCCTAAAACTGCCACGACAAATAAATATCCCGGAACCTGGCTTGGTAATGATTCATCTTGTGTAAGGGCGGTTTCTGGATTTCCAGAGACCTGGAATTGGAGTTTCTCGCCGGCAGCAATCGATTCGCCAGCATATATATGGACCGCCCCTTCGGGGATGGATTGAATACCATTATCTTCCAGGGAATTTCCTTTCACCGTTACCTGATTGACTGGAGTCATTACCACTACAGCGCCAACAGAATAGGGCACAAGTTGGGAATAATCCAGTTTGTTTCGTTGGTATGGAAGGGTGTAATAAACAAGCACCTGGTAAACCCCAGATCCTGGTGGGATACTGACAGTATCGCCAAAACCATCCTCGGTCTTGAGATAACGCTCACCAAGAATTCCGTTGTCAAATTCAATAGACAATGCCCCTTCAGGAAGGGGAAAAGAAACTGTTGGTAAACCAGCAGCTTCTGCCACCACAGTTCCCGTCCCATAATTGGAAATGATATAAATCTCTCCAATATGCACCTGGTCCGGTTCCAAAAAATCAATAAAAACATGGATTCGATCAATGGACAATGCCGAATCGTCTGTTGTAGTTTCAAAAATTTGCACTTGCAGGACTAGTTCAGAAGCCCCAGGTGTTAATTCTGTAATTTCCGAGCGGTACACTGCCCCACCATAGGTAATTGAAGCAAAGTAGACCTGTCCCGCCAAAAATGGAACTTCGTTAAAATCAATCAAACCATCAGGGGTTAAGGTTAATATTTCTTCGTAAACCTGTTCAAAATGATCATAAGCTTCCAGGTGAACATCCAATCCCAGGTCCAGGAGAACTCCTCCCGTTTGATCAAAAACTTCGACGTAAACCACTCCTGAAGTGACATCATCAGGCGTTGTTTCTTCCGCAGAGGTTTCAGTGGACGAGGATTGTGTCGAAGTTGAAGCAAGCGTTGGTAGAACCGGAGTATTTCTCACCGGTCCCGTTTGAACAGCTCCAGGAGGTGGTGTGATGTCATCTGAGAGAGTCCAGCAGCCAGATAATAATAAACTTAATCCCAGGAATAATATTAATTGGAATATAGGTGTATGTCGCCGGATCACAATTTTTCTCCACATTTCCCGCAGAATTGATCTTCCGGTTTTACTGCTTTTCCACAATGGGAACAGAATCTGGATTTATCTGCTTTCAACTCCCGGCGCCGGGTTTCAATCATCGCCTCCAGATCATCCTCGTTTTCCACAGGAGAGGACACCCGCATATTTTTGGGAACCTTCTTTTCCAGTTTATCCAATTGAACCAGAACCCCTGCTGCCTGGGAAAGCAGAATATCCCGATTTCTAGTATGCTCCTGGGAAGATAACTTTTGCAGATCATATTCAAGATCCAAATCCTCTATGGAGGATAATAATCGTTCCTTTTCAGCGAGTAAAGAATCATACCTTTTGGGCACAACCGGACTGCTGATATTTTGTTCTACCAAAAATGGTCGAACTATGATAACCCCTGCTAGAATAAAGATTATCAATACGATTAAGAAAGAGCTAAATGCCATGAAAACCACCCGTTGATAAATTAGAGATCCAATAATGGATCAATGGTTGATTTGATTTCTTCCAGGGATCTAAAGGGGCCTATTTGGACATGGGCGATGATCCCATCTTGGTTAATGATAAACGTTTCTGGAACGCCAGTAATTCTAAATGCCTGGGAAATTCTTGTTCGCAAATCCGGTCCATTAGGATAAGTAATTTTAAACTCTTCTAGGTATGCCAACGCTTCCGGTTCAGTATCCACATAATCTACTCCCAGGAACAAAACATCTCCCCTGGGTTCGTAAAATTTGTAGGCGGCTTCTAAATCTGCCGCTTCTGGCTTACAGGCTTCACACCAAGAAGCCCAAAAATTCACGACAATTACCTTGCCCCGGAAATCTGATATTTGGTAAGTTTCCCCGGAAAATGAAATTAATTCAAAATCTGGTGCTACTTCTCCAATACCGACTTGGCCCTGTTGGGATCGAATCAAACCCACTACCAGAACCAACAAAAGAAAGACAAGTCCAGCCCAGAGTAATATTTTTTTCATAACTATCCCTTGGATCTTTTCCTTAATTCTTCTTCAACCCGGTTAATATATTCGTCTGTTGATTTATCAGCACTTTTTTTAGAATTCTTTTTTGAGATTATCTCTGGTTCAGGTGATCGCCAAATTTGAAAAGCTCGATAGAGCAGTATTATTCCAATAATAAAAACCAAAAGCGGGACAATATATACCAACCAATTGAATCCTCTCCGGGGGGGTTCCGCCATTACCCGGTCACCATACTGGTCCACAAAATAAGTCTTAATCTCGTCTTCTGTCCAGCCTTCTTTGAGTTTTTCTCGAATAATGTTTCGCCACTGTTCACAAGCAGCTGTGCCGCAGGCATCCAGGGATATATTTTCACAAACCGGACAATACAATTGTTTGGCTATCGCATTGACTTCATCATCCGTTGGTTCTGATCCTTGCGCCATCGCGTAACCAGGAATAATAGCTGACAGGAGCAGGGTTACTGTCAATAACTGTAATATCCTTCTTAAACGATTTGTCATTTTGCCCTCACTGGAACCAGTTTGGTTTTCTTATCAGGCCAGGTTGCCGCCACGACACCAAAGATGAAGATCCAAGCCCCAATCCAGAGCCATTTTACCAGCGGATTGTGGTAAACTTTAAACGTCGCGCCTTCCGCTGAAATAGTCTTCCAATCTATCAGGATTACGTAAAAATCATCCACCAGTGTACTTCGTACACCAGGAATTGTCATTGGCTGGTTCGAATCATAAAAGAAATCTCGACGGGGATACAAGACATCGATGATCTGGCCATCCTTCTCAACACTGACAGTCGCCCGGGCAACATTACGAGCATCGTCAGTATCAAAAATATCCAGCTTCTCAAATACCATAGTATAAGAAGCCAAACTCAGTTCACCCCCTTCCGGAATTGTTCCCTGGGTTTCAGTTTGGAAGAATTCAATCCCGACGATGCCCAATGCCATCAGGACAACCGCAACGTGTATAATCATCGCGCTGTAAGCCCGCCGGTTCTTTTTAAGAATATAAAGTAAGGAACTCCCCCAGGAATCATTTTGGTTTTTTCTACGTATTTTTGTCCGCCGGAAAAACTCGAAAACATTTACTGCCAACACAAAACTAATTAGCCAGAATGCCACTACCGCAGCCCAGTGGGTTAACCCACCATAGAGCGGCAGTGCGATTCCAATCATTGATACGATAAAGGGTTTCCAAAGTAATTTGCCCAGGTGTTTAAAGGATGCGTAACTCCAGACAGCCAGGGGGCATATGATCATAATTAATAACATTCCACCAAAGATAGGAGCAGCCACCCGTTCATAAAATGGGGGTCCTACAGTGACTTTCTGTCCTGTCACCATTTCGGAAATTTTCGGGAATAATACTCCCCAAAATGAAGTTACCAGTATCCCCAATAAAAGCACAATACTGATGATAATCAAAGCTTCCTTGGAGAAGAATGAAGTAAGAACTTCGCGGGATTTGAGTCTTTCCCAACGACGAGTCAGCAGCACCAGAGAAATTATCAGAGTTAGCGAGATAAATGCCAAAAAAATTGGTCCAATTGCACTTTTTGAAAAGGCATGTACTGAGGACAAGAGCCCAGAGCGGGTTAAGAAAGTTCCAAAAATCACCAAATTATAGGTCAGTATGATTAAAACCATAGTTAATTGTTTAAACATACCCCGCTTCTCCTGGATCAGGACAGAATGCAAAAATGCCGTCCCCGATAGCCAGGGCATTAAAGCGGAAATCTCAACAGGATCCCAGGCCCAGTATCCTCCCCATCCAAGCACATCATAAGCCCAACGAGCTCCTAATACCAAACCCAGTGATAGAAACAACCAGGCCCAGAGAGTCCAGCGCCGGCTAAGTTGAATCCACCGGTCATCTGAACGCCCGGTAATTAATGACGCCATCGCGTAGGAAAAGGGAATAATGAACGCAACAAAACCAAGGTACTGCATGGGTGGGTGAATGATCATGCCCGGATGGCGAAGAAGTGGGTTTAATCCACCACCATCTCGTGGAAAAATTGTTACTCCTCCAGGAGGAGTGGAAAATGCCGTGATGATCCCTTCAGGTGTCTGCCAATATTGGATGAAGGGATTTTCAAAAAAGACATTCAATATCAAAAAGAAGATCAGTGTTGCCAAGCTGACTATGATCACCCAGGGCAAAAAATCTTGATCACGATCCCATTTACGAAGTGTAACAGCCGAAGTGAACGCTGCCAGAAGCCAGGACCAGAAAAGCAATGACCCTGCCTGCCCTCCCCAGAGAGCTGTAATCTTGAGATAATCCGGCATGCTCCGACTGGAAACTTCGGTGACATACACTATCTCAAAATGATCCGTCAACAGGAGATAGATAAGAGATCCAACAGATATAGTCAGAAGCGGGAAAACAAGGGACATTGCTCGCTTCGCGCTGAGCACCCAGAGTTCCTTTCTATTCTGTTGTCCATAATATGCTGCACCCAATCCATAAATTGACACGATTAAGGTGATCATTAATGATCCAAAACCAATATCAGCTACCATTTACTTCTCCCTGCGCCTATTCTTTATTGGGATATTAGGACTAAGACTCTATTTGATCCGGGACTGATCCCTCGTATTTTGTAGGACATTTTAATAGAATCTCATCGGCTTCAAATACCCCGGAAGCGAGCACCTTGCCAGTGAGGATTGCCTGGGCTTCATTTTGAAGCAAATCAGGAACAGGACCATAATAGACTACTTCAATACTGGGACGGCTTGGATCCGTAACAGCATTGTGAAGAGCACTGGCCAGTCCGCCTTCCTGTTCAAGCAGTTGATTATCCCCCGGTACATGGACAACAGTAAAGCGCAGCTCCAAAGTATCCATATTATATTGGATGGAATCTCCCAGAACTGCTCCCGAAGCCCGGACATTTTGGCCTGCTAATTCCCCTGCTACCTGTTTGTTCAATAATTCCTCAACGGTTAAAAAGTACTGTACGTTGACAGATAACGAGGAAACCATCAGATAAATAATCGCCGCAACGATAACTATTCCGCCGATGATAAATTTTAGTTTGTTTCCCTGTCTTGGATTGGCTTCTATAGGTTGTAGTTCTTCCATTTTTTTTACTCCATTCAGGTTTAAACCAATAAAATCCAGCTCAATAATCTTAACACGTAATTAAAATTAAGCCAGATAAATCCTCGTCATTTTCATGTTACAGAAGAACAGGAGAGGAATTATTCTATTGCATTACGGAGTTGTTTTGTGTACCCAACAAACTGGGTTGTGAATCGATCTTCTTCGAGGCGTGGACGTGTTAACCCAATCTCTAGATCCAGTCTTAAATTCCCGGGCTGAGGACTAATTGCCAAGACACGATCTGCCAAAAAGACTGCTTCGGAAATGTCATGTGTAATCATAATCACCGTCTTCTTCCTCGCCCTCCAAATCCTAAGAAGTTCAGTTCCCATTTTTTCACGAGTAAGGGCATCCAGCGCCCCAAAGGGTTCATCCAGGAGCAATAGCCCAGGCTCATGGATCAAACTCCTGGCTATCGCTACTCGCTGCAGCATCCCGCCTGATAAATCATGGGGAAGCCAATCTTCAAAACCTTCTAATCCCACCAGTTCTACCAACTCCCTGGCTCGGATTTGAGCCTCTTTAACTGGGATACCCATAATCTCCAAAGGGAGCGTTATATTCCTCACCACAGACCGCCACGGCATCAAATTGGCTTTTTGAAATACGATACCTACTCCCTGACGAGGTCGAGTTATCAAGGAGCCATCCAAGAAAACTTCTCCGGAGGTGGGAGATAACAATCCTGCCAACACTCGAATAAGTGTACTCTTGCCGCTGCCGGAAGGTCCCACAACACAAATAAACTGCTCCTGTTCTACTGAAAAACTGATATCGTTAATTGCCTGGAGGGAGCCTTTCTCATCCGTAAAGGTCACTCCAAGGTTATTTACTTTAAGCAGCGGTTGATGATTATTGGCTGAATTCATTTGTGTAGGCATCATCCAGGTTAATTTCTTTTTTCATTAATTCCATCTTGATCAGGACATCCTGCATAGTGGACCAGGCCTCTGGTTGACTGTATCCATAAGGATCGGTTTGATAGAGCTCTATTGAGGTTAATAAAACTTCCATCTGGACATCCAGATCTGCATCCTCTAAACCTTCAACGTATTTTTTACAGAATTCGAAAGCTTCTTCAGGATTTTCTACCGTGTACTGGATTCCCTTCAATGATGCCGAGACCATTCTTCGCACCAGGTCAGGATTTTCAGAAATGGTTTTTTCATTGGTGATAAGTCCATTCGATACCAAATCCAAATAATCTGCCACCAGGATCAGGTTTAGGTCATAACCCAGGGCAGAAAGCTGAACGGGTTCGTTGGCCAAGTAACCCACAATTGCGTCACTGGTTCCAGCCGCTAATATTTCCACCTGATTAAATCCTACTGATTCCAGAGTCAAATCACTTTCCGCGATATTTACCTCCCCCATGAGCGCTCTTAAACCTACGTAATTTGCTCCAAACAATCCCGGCAGGGCAACTCGTTTCCCAACTAAGTCTTCGGGGTTAAGGATATTTTGTTCTGTTCTGGAAATTACAACGATAGGGTATTTTTCATACCAGGCCAAAACATATACTATGGGTAATCCTTCCGCACGAGCTATAGGAACCTGTTCTCCAGACACAATTGAGAAATGGAGTTCCTCAGCCCCGACCAGCGCCACCCCATCGGTTTCGTATGAATAATCAAACTCGAGTTCAATGCCTACTTCAGTAAAAAATCCTTTTTCCACAGCAGTATAAAATGGGGCATACTGCACATTCGGGATATACCCCATTGGTAATCGGATGTGAGTAAGCTCGCCGGAAGCCTGTTGAACCGGAGTCTGCCCACTGCAAGCAGTTACCAACATGACTAGCAGGATTAATATAAGTCCAATTTTCTTTTTCATCTAAATACTCCCCATAATTATTTATTGACCATTATTTTCCTTTTGCCAGGAAAGCAGTCGGCTTTCCAGAAACACAACCGATCCATACAATCCTAAGGCCAGTACAACCAGTGTAAATACTGCTACGAATACCAGCGATGTATCGTACAATCCCCGGCCGACACTAACTAAAAATCCCAACCCTTTGTCCGCTCCCACAAATTCACCGACCACGGCACCGATAACTGCCAAAGTAGCGCCTATTCTTAATCCCCCCAGAAAAACAGGCATAGCAGCGGGAATTTCGAGTTTAAATATCCGCTGCCAGGGATTGGCCTGAAGTGATTTCAACAGATCATAAAGTTCTTTAGGAACTGATCTTAAACCCACAATAGTATTCACCAGGACAGGGAAAAAGACAATTAATGCACTCGTGAGAATTTTCGATAGGATGCCGGGCCCTAGCCATATCACCAATAATGGTGCTATAGCCACTATGGGAATGGATTGACTGGCAACAATATACGGAGATAATACTCGCTCGACCAATCGTGATTTTGCCAGGAAGTATCCGGTAATAATGGCAGCGCTCAGCCCCAGGGTTAACCCAAGCAAAACTTCCTGGAGTGTTATCAGGGTGTGGAATAATAATGACCCATCTTTGGTGACAGACAGAAATTTTTCCCAAACCTCAAACGGAGTGGGAAAAATAAATGATGGGATATCACTTAAACTTGTAAAGCTCTGCCACAGGATTAAAGCCACCAATCCAGAGAGAAAAATAAACCCAATCTTTTTAATAATTTCCCAAGGATTTATCATAAATATAATCTTTCCTTAACCAAAAACCCGCCGATGATGGCGGGGCGTCAAAAAAAAGTTACTGGTAATCTGAAAAAAAATCCCGAAAGCAAGTGAGCTTTCGGGGTAATCAGTATTCCAGGCAGGTTAACATCAACCTTGTGTACCTTCTTCTATCCGGACTATACCGTCGGCCCCGGAGTTTCACCGGATCCTGCGCCAAATCAGGCGCTCGCGGGCTGTACCGCCGATTGGGAATTGCTTTCGCTCACCCTGCCCCGAAGGTTTATATTCAATTTTCAAAACAGAGTATACTATCCTATCTTTTAGGCGTCAACTCAAAGAAATCTCAGAATTATATTAACTCCAACTAATTTTTTCCTTTATTCTATCTTATCTTCAATTTCTACCACGATGGTTGCATTGCTTACCAGGGCTGCAATCGCACCGATCGCTGCCAGCTGGGGCGCAACCAGCGCTCCAAGTACCCCAAACGTGAGAGGAATGTCAATCAAAGTATGATCAGATTTATCTTTGATGATGATCCTGCGAATATTACCCTCATGAACCAATTCCTTGATTTTATCAACCAGGGCTTCACCGCTAACTTTAAATTCTTCTCGCCTAACTTGTTCTTCACTCATGCTTTTCTCCTCTTATCCTGAGTTAAAAGTGGAAGTATTATCAATTTAGAAATAGCATAACACAGGTAAAGGACATTCAGCGGAAAACCCCACCTGATTCATTCCGGATTTCCCATCATCTAGACGAAACCCTTCTCGCATGATATACTGCTTTCGATCCCGCATTATTGCGGGTCAAATTTTGTATTACACACGTTTCTCGACCTGACGGTGCGTGCCGGAGATCAATCTCTGGTGCCGGAAGGAAAGACAGAAACGGAGGCTAAACGCAAGGAGACGAATATGCCTATTGTATCTATGAAAGAACTATTGGAAAGCGGAGTACATTTCGGTCATAGGACCCAGAAGTGGAATCCGTACATGGAGGAGTACATCTTTGCTGCCAGAAATGATATTCACATCATTGATCTCCAGCAAACTGTACAGGCTCTGGAAGAAGCCTACGAAGTGGTTCGTGATACCGTGGCAAGCGGTGGATCAGTACTTTTTGTAGGTACCAAGCGTCAAGCGCAGGATATTATTAGAAAAAATGCCGAGCAAGTAAGTATGCCCTACGTGATTGGTCGCTGGTTGGGTGGAACACTGACCAACTGGCAAACTATCCGGGAACGAATCCATGAACTGGAACGTCTGGAAGGTATGCGCGACCGGGGAGAATTTGAACTCTGGACCAAAAAAGAAGCATTGGGAATGACCCGGGAAATTGAACGTCTGGAAAGCCGCCTGGGTGGAATCCGTGAAATGGATGGACTCCCCAGCTTAATATTTGCAGTTGACGTATCCCGAGAGGAAATTCCCGTCCATGAAGCAAATTTACTAAAAATTCCGGTTGTGGCAATGGTTGATACCAACTGCAGCCCCAAAAATATTGATTATGTTATTCCTGCCAACGATGATGCGATCCGGGGGATTCAATTGATTGTCTCAACCATCGCACAAGCAGTCAGTGAAGGCGTCAATATGCAGAAAGACTACGAAGCGGATCTGGAAGCGGCTGAAGCAGAAGCCCAACTGCCGGAAGAACTTCGCGACGAGTTGAGCGATGAGGATCTGCTCGGAGAATCCACTCTGGCTAAAATTAAAGAAGATGAACCCGAGGTGGTAGAAGAAGCTGATGCTGATAGCCCTCCTGCTGAAGAAAGTGAAGAAGAAGATTCTAAGAAGGCATAAAACCAATGGAAATATCTGTAGAATTAATCAAAAAATTGCGAGACGCGACCGGATCCGGTATTCTGGATGTAAAGGAAGCGCTTCAGGACTCCGACGGCGATTTTGATAAAGCCGTTGATTACCTGCGCCAAAAAGGGTTGGCAAAAGCTGCCAAACGATCTGATCGGGATGCTTCCGAGGGTGTAGTTGAATTGTACTCCCATGGAGATAGCCGGGTTGGCGTAATGGTTGAAATCAACTGTGAAACCGATTTTGTTGCACGTTCAGAGGAATTCCGGGTATTTGCACATGAAGTCGCCCTGCAAATTGCTGCAGCTGCCCCCCGCTGGGTTAAAGAAGACCAGATTCCTGATGATGTGATCGAACACGAGAAGGAAATTGCCCGCACGCGTTATAAAGAGGAAGGCAAACCGGATAACATCATTGATAAAATCCTGGAGGGCATGGTCGATAAATTCAAAGCGGAAAACTGTTTGCTGTTGCAGGCATACATCCGTGATGAAGAGCTCACCATTCAGGAGCTTCTGCACGAAAAGATCGCTTCAATCGGTGAGAATATCGTCATCCGCCGTTTTGAGAGGTGGGAACGCGGCGAGAGCATTGACTAAAAGAAAAAAGGCCAACCAACAGGTTGGCTTTTTTCTTATATAATATAGAACAGAAGAATTGATAGGGAAGGAATATTTATGAACAAAAAACCTGTATATAATCGCATCCTGCTAAAAATTGGCGGTGAAGCCCTGGCAGGTCCAGATGGACTGGGAATTGACCCGGTTCGGGTAGAGCATCTTGCTGAGCATCTCCAATATGTTTATGATTTAGGGGTCGAAATTGCCATAGTGATCGGTGCCGGCAACCTGTGGAGAGGACGGCAGGGTCTGGATCGAGGGATGGACAGGGCTACAGCAGATTATATGGGCATGCTGGGAACGGTCATGAATGCCATGGCTTTGATGGATGCTCTAGAACGACAGGGAATTATCACCCGGGTGCAATCAGCAATTGAAATGAGGGCTGTTGCAGAGCCTTATATCCGCAGGCGAGCAATCCGGCACCTTGAAAAAGAACGTGTGGTTATCTTTGGCGCCGGAACGGGCAATCCTTATTTTTCTACAGACACCGCAGCCGCCTTGCGCGCAATGGAAATCGGAGCAGATATCTTAATCAAAGCAACCAAGGTTGACGGGGTTTACGACTCAGATCCCAAGAAAAACCCCGATGCAGAATTATTTGATTCCCTAACTTATTTAGAGGCAATAAACCGCCGGCTGGAGGTTATGGATACCACAGCCTTATCCCTTTGTATGGATAATAAACTCCCCATCCTGGTTATAAATATGTGGGATCATGATGCTTTGAAAAAAGGGTTGCTGGGAGAAAAAGTAGGCACACTGGTTTCTGAAGATCCGCATTAGATTCCCACTTTTGCTGGTATTGATTTGATACAATGTGAATAAGTCTTTGATTATGTTCGTAGGTTCCAGTTTATGTATCTCGGTTAACATTTTTTTGTTATGTGGAGACTGGATTTCTTTAGATTATCCCAATTTGAACCCAGTTAGAAAGTTTACCTTTATCAACAAAGATTAATCGAGTATAGTATTAAGGGAAGCTGGCACATCAGGATTTTTTATTTATAAATCGAATAAAGTCTCTTAATAACAAAGATTTGTGTCGGAGGTATAAATGCTTAATGATGTTTATCAAGAAACTGAAGAAAGGATGGATAAAGCAATTGCCGCCTTAACACAAGAATTAAATTCTATTCGGACAGGCCGCGCTAATCCATCATTGGTAGAACTGCTGCTTATTGAGTATTATGGAACTCAAACTCCGCTTCAAGAATTAGCCAGTATCAGCGTACCCGAATCTCGTTCATTGCTTATTCGGCCTTATGACCCCTCTTCATTAAAAAATATAGAAAAAGCCATCCTGACCTCTGATCTGGGATTGAATCCAAATAATGACGGTGAGAATATTCGACTCGTCCTGCCAACTCCTACAGAGGAAAGACGATTTGAACTCGTTAAGGTACTGGGCATAAAAGCTGAAGAAGCCCGGATTTCCATACGCAATATCCGCCGGGAAAGCATCCGCGATTTACGTGATTTTGAAGAGGAAAAAATAATCACGGAGGATGACCAGCATCGCGGAGAGGATAAAGTCCAGGAAATTACTGATAACTTTATCGAGAATATTGACAGTATCTGCGAAAGAAAAGAAAAAGAAATCATGGAAGTGTAATTCAAAAAGAAGATCAAATTTCTTTATCAAACCTGTCTTGACCAGAATTAAAAACCAGATTGATTACTCACAAAAGTATGTAATGATCTTCCATGGATAACAATACTTTGGATACACTTCAGAAAATACCAGCTCACGTCGCAATTATCATGGATGGGAATGGCCGTTGGGCTCTGGAAAGAGGTCTTCCACGCCTTTCAGGTCATAAAGCGGGTACAGAAAATTTGCGTGAAGTGATCGAAGCTTGTGCTGAATTCGGGATTAAATATCTCACAATTTACGCTTTTTCTACAGAGAATTGGAATCGTCCGGATGAAGAAATCCAGGGGCTGATGAGAATTTTTCGAACCATGCTGGACAGAGAATTAAATAATTTGCATAAAAATGGAGTACAGCTAAGACATATTGGGCAATTGGATGGAATCGATAAAAAATTACAGCAGAAAGTCCAGGAAGCCATCAAGTTAACCCAAGGAAACCAAACTCTCATTCTGAATGTGGCCTTTAATTACGGGGGGAGAGATGAAATTCTTCAGGCAGTGAAAAAAATAGTCGCAAATGGTGAAAATATCGATGATCTTGATGATGAACTGTTTTCAAAATATCTTTTCACCGCTGGTTCTCCTGACCCAGATTTAATTATCCGCACATCAGGAGAGTTCAGAATTAGCAACTTCTTAATTTGGCAAGGGGCCTATGCTGAGTGGTATTTTACACCCACATTTTGGCCTGATTTTAATAAAGAAGAACTCTACCAAGCACTAGTTGCTTATAATGAACGGGATAGGCGTTACGGAAAAGTAAATCAAGCAAAGGGAAAATAAGCGCCTATGGTCCAA
>Ga0255364_10139_pt1 | contig 17737 bp, 12 predicted proteins | sample ANMaggSSYBR01G12_FD_182087 | JGI IMG/M metagenome (GOLD analysis project Ga0255364, IMG submission 182087) | Sediment cell enrichment communities from methane seep in Santa Monica Basin, California, United Staets - ANME aggregate JGI... | ecosystem: Environmental > Aquatic > Marine > Cold seeps >...
TTAGCTTTTCGCTTTAAATTTTTAGTTTGACAAGGGAAATTAATGACTGAAATAAACAATTATCTTTTAAAAGAAAAATTTTCATTGAAACTTCTTTATATCATTATTGTTTAATGCACAGATTATTCAGGCCTCCGATAGAAAGATAAGTATTTTATATTTTAATAATGTTACTCGCGAGTCAGGCTGGGATTGGCTAAGTAAAGGTTTAACTGACATGCTGATAGATGATCTTTCTCAGACTGATGTTCTTGTCTGTTCTTCTCATCAAGAGATAGAAGATTTATATCATAAATATGACTTGTCTCCTATTTCAGCTGAGATAGATAAATCTTTATTAATCCAGTTTAGTGAGGATATAGACGCCGAGGTAATATTTTTTGGCGATTTCTATCTTTCTTCTCCCTCCAATTTGCTTTTAAATCTTAAAAAGTACGATAACTCCACCGGAGAAATTACCGCTTTTCGAGACTTCGTAGTGGGAAATAGGGATATTTTTAACTTAAAAGACAAGGTAGCTTTATTTATCTTAAAAGAGTTAAATGTCGAATTATCAATTCAAGATAAAGATAGATTGAAAAAACCTCCTACAACTTCTCTTGAAGCTATGAGCAATTATTACAAATGTCTTGACTTAATGGACAAGGCCATTATTGAATATGAAGGTGTTGATTATCCCAGTAAAAAGTTATGGGCTGAGGCTATAGAATACGGAGAAAGGGCAGTAGCAGCAGACCCTAAGTATGCCGAGGCTTATTATCTTTTAGCGGAGATTTATAACAGAACCCATTGGACTATTAGGGAAGTAAACAGTCTAAATAGTTTTATCCAACTGGTAGAAGAAAATCAGTTGAAAAGTAAAGATATTTATAAAAAGGCTTCTCAGGCCTATTTTAGGTTAGGATATGCTTTTTATTCTAAAGGCGAGCATGAGCAGGCGATCGATTATTTTATTTCTTCTACGGAATATGACCCTGATTTATTGGAGACTCATCTCTATTTAGTTCAGATTTATTATGATATGGGAGAGATAGGTCTTTCTCTTGATGAATGCGAAGAAGTTTTAAGGATAGACCCCCAGAATAAAGAGATTTCCTGGTTTATTAAGAAGAACGAGCAGTCCCAAAAATATGGTCGGGAAGCTTATGAAAATTACGAAAGAGGATACCTATCTTATAAAAATGGTAATTTTGAAGAAGCGGTAAGTTATTTTAAATCATCTATTTTAGTAAATCCAAATTTTAAGGAACCTCATTACTATTTGGCTTTAAGTTATTATCAGATAGGGGATCTGGATAATTCCATTTTTCAATGGGAAGAAGTTATCAGGATTGATTCTTTCGACAATACAGCCAAACATTTTTTAAATAATTGCCTGGAAGAGAAAGAATTTGGAAGAGAAACATTAAAGCATTTCAACGCCGGCTACGATTATTATTTGAAAGGTGAATATGATAAAGCCATCGAAGAATTTAATAGATCTTTAGATTATAATCCTGAATTTGAAAAAGCCCGTCAACTTCTTTCCCGCTCATATTATCAGCTTAATCAGATGGACGAATACCGCGAAGAAAGAAAAAAAGCGACCGAATTAAAGCCTGGCGGTGAGGAAGAAAAATCCGAAGAATATTATAAATTAGGCTATGAATTTTATTCTTTAAAAGATTATACTGTGGCCATTGAAGAACTAAAAAAAGCCCTGGATATAAAGAGTGATTATCCTCATGCCCGCTATCTGTTGGCCGAGTGTTATTTCCAGCAGAAGGAATATAGGTTGGCTCAGGTAGAGTATGAGAGAGTAGTAACTGATTCGGAGATAAACGAGTATACCGATGATGCCCTCTGGGGCAGCGGGTGGTGTCATTATCTTTTAGAAGAATATGAGGAAGCAGCCAAAAGGTTTTCGAAATTATTAAATGATTTTCCCGATAGTGATTTAGCCTTACAAGCCAGACATAAGCTGGGCAAATCCTACTTTCAGGTGAATAATTATGCGGAGACCATCAAAGTATACCGGGAATTTTTAGAGAAATATTCCGAATATCAGGGGAAAGAGATAGAAGAGGTGTATTTCTTGTTGGGTCAGGCTTACTTCAGATCTGGAAAGTATAAAGAAGCAGAAGAAATATTCAATAATCTATTATTTTTCTTTCCGGGGTTTGAATTAGCTTATGAAGTGAAATATTATAATGGTTTGAGTTTGTTTAAAGAGAATAAATATAAAGAAGCAATAGTACAATTAGAGGATTTAATCTCAGAAGCAGAAATAGAGGATAAAAGGAAAGAAGAAGCTCAATATTTACTGGCTCGCTGCTGGCTTAATTTGCAAGAATATAGTGAAGCTATTGAAAATCTGGAAAACTTAAAGCAGTTCGAAGTGGAAGGTTCTTTATTAGAAAAAGTCAGTTTTGATTTAGGCTTGGCTTATTCCCGGGAAGGTGATAAGGAAAAGGCAATTTTGGAATTTCAAGAATTTATAGAGAAATATCCGCAAAGTGAGCTTATTAAGTCAGCCCATTTCGAATTGGGCAAGGATTTGTATGATTTAAAAAAATATAAATTAGCTTTATCAGAATTAGAGAAAGCATCCACCGATGATGAAGCACTTTATTTAATAGGGAAATCCTCTAAAGAATTGGGGGACCAAGAAGGAGAAATTACAGCATTTGAAGAATTAAGAGAAAAATACCCCCAGAGTGATTTCTCTCAGGAGGCATATTTTAGATTGGGCAATTATTATTATAATCAGAAGAGATACAAAGAAGCAATTGAGGAATTTGATAAAATTATTAAATTTTTCCCTCAATCCCCTTTGCTCTCGGAAAGCTATTATTGGATGGGGTGGAGTTATTTTAAATTGACTGATTATAAGAAGGCAAGCGAATATTTTAATAAAGTGGAAGAAGATGAAGAAAATTTAGATTTGGGGCAAAGAGCAAAGTTTATGGCGGCAGAATCATGGTATAATCTTAAAGATTATCAGAAAGCCAGAGAAGCATACGAAAAATTTATCGAAATATACCCTGAAGGTGATTTATCGGCTAATGCTCAATATGCTATCGCCTGGACTTATCTGGAGAACAACGAGTATGAAGCCTCGGCCGTGGAATTCAAAAAACTTATAAGCCTTTATCCTGACAGTAAATTCACCGAAGAAGCACAGTTTAGAGTTGGCAAAAACTATTTCCTTTCAGGGAATAAGAATATGTCTAAGGCAGAACTGGGAAAGTTTATAAATTCTTACAATAAGAGTGGTTTTAGAGCAGAAGCCATGTATTTATTGAGCCAGATCTATATACAGGAAGAGGATTGGATGGATAATATTATCAATTTAGATGGACTGGTAAGAGAATATCCTGATAGCCCATATCTGTCAGAGGCTTTGTACGGCCTGTGCCTTTCTTATTTTAAAAAAGATGAATATGAAAAGGCCATTAAGATAGGGGAAAGATATTTAAAAGATTATCCCAGTCTAAAATATAGTGATGATATCTTATATACCAAAGCAGTCTGTTGGGATAAATTAGAAAACCAAGAAAAGGCTATTTCTGATTATCAAAACTTAATCTCTAAATATCCTCAGAGTCCATATGTGGGAAAAGCCCAGGAGAGATTGGAAGCATTAAAGAAGGAATAATTAGTATATCGTATATCGTATTTCGTATATCGTGAGGAAAATAAGAATAAGAAAAGAATAACGGGTTATAGGTTGCAAGTCCGGAAAGAAAAAGTAAGAGCGGATAGCGCGAAGATAGCGTGGAGCATATAGGGAATTAGTATATAGTATTTAGTATTTAGTAAAGAAGGAAAGATACAGGAGCCAGAATAAAATACAGTGATAAGTAATGAGTAATTAGTTACGAGTTACCGGTTACAGGTTGCAAGTTGCAAGTAGGATAACTGTGACATAAAATATAATAAACTAACAACTAATAACCGTAAGCTAATTTTTCTTTTCTAAAAACTATAAACTAAGAACTAAAAACCGTAAACTTGTTATCATGTATCTTATATCTTGTATTTAATATTAACGACTAAATTAACTGGTTAACTGGTAAACCGGGTAACTGAGTAACAAAAATTAATCGGTCAATTAAGAAATTTTTTTATATCTTAAAAACTAAAGAAGAGGGGGCAGATATTTAATGTTAGAAGTTTTTGACAAAGGTGGGTTTTTGATGTATCCCATCTTTATATGTTCGTTAATTGCAATAACTATTTTTTTTGAGAGGATGTTCTATTTAAAGAGCATTAAAACTAAAAGTAAAAGGTTTGTTTTGCGAGTTAAAAATTTAGTTAAAAAAGGGAGCATTGAACTGGCTATTTCTGCCTGTCGCAAAAGTCCCACTCCCATTTCAAAGATTATGTTGGCCGGTCTAATGAAATTTGGCCGGGGACGTGATGAGATGAAAGAGGCAATTGAAGATAGCGCTAACCAGGAAATTCCTGTATTAGAGAGAAATTTGTCTACACTTTCCACCATCGGTAATATTACTCCATTGTTAGGGCTTTTAGGAACAGTATTCGGTATGGTTAAGGCCTTTAATGTAATAGCGGTTATGGGAGTAGGTAAACCGGAAGCACTGGCAGGAGGAATTTCCGAGGCACTGCTTACTACTGCCTTTGGATTGTCGATAGCTATACCGACTATCGTGGTTTTTAATTATTTATCTCACCGGGTAGATAAATTGATAAGAGAAATGGAAGTAAATTGTGTAGATCTCATAGACCTTCTAACTTATCAGGAAACTAATAATGGTGGGATTATTCGGGACAGTCTTAGTCAGGGTGGTGAAGTAGAATATGAAGTTTCCTCATCTAAATAAAAAAAGCGCCAGGTTTGATCTGACCCCCTTAATTGATGTAGTTTTTCTTTTATTGATATTTTTTATGCTGACTACTACTTTTGTGAATTTAGAAAATAGAGTGAAAGTTAATTTACCCAGTGGAGACTTTGCTGCCGCTGAGACATCGGAAAATATTATAGTAACTATTACCGAAAATAATACTATTTATCTTAATGGAAAACTAATAGACCCTTTAAAACTTACCGAAAGTGTGAATGCGAAAATAAAAGAGGAGCCAGAAAGAACAGTAATTTTAGAGGCAGATAAAAATGTACTCCATGGTAAAGTGATTAGAGTAATGGATTTGCTTAAAAAGGGAGGAGCGGAAAAAATTGCCATCGCCACCCAACCTGCGGAGACTAAGTAAGATAGTATCGAGTATCGAGTATATAGTTTAGGATTAGTTAGTTGGTTACTTAGTTAACTGGTTAACTGGTTAAGAAAATAGAAGATAGAAAACAGAAAAAATACTATGATAAGTAATGAGTAATAAGTTACAAGATGCAAATTTGAAAAAAGAAGTAGGGGCGTATTGCTATACGCCCTCAATAATTTATATAAAACCGTAGGACAGGCGTCTCGCCGTTTTCACGAGAACAGGCCCGCCTGTCTATGTAAATGTAGGGGTTCGATTCATCGAACCCGTCAAAAAAAAATTATCTAAATTAATTGGTCAATTGATTAACTGATTAACTGGTAAACCAGGTAACTGGGTAACTAAATTGACTGGCAGACCGGAAGACTAAATTAAATAGAGAATTGATTAATCGGTCAATTGGCAAATTGGCAAATTAAAACTGAGGTATAAATAGTAAATGCCCGTAAACAAGTATAGAACAAAACGCTTAAAACAGAGTAAAAAAAGTTTTTTAGGAAGATCATTTTTAATATCTATTATACTTAATATTATATTATTATTTGCTTTCGGAAATATGATCGCCTTTGATTTCACCATGCCCTTACCGGAAAAGGAACTTATTTTGGTTAATCTGGTTGAGATTCCAGCTCCAAAACAACCGGAATCTAAGAAACCGGAGATTACCGAGGAGAAAGCAGTTGCTCAGTTGGAAGTTAAACCAAAAGCTAAACCGATTTCGCCTGAACCACCTATGGTAAAAGAGGAGGTAACCGAAACAAAAGTAGTAAGCAAAGAAGAATTAACGGAAGGAGCACCAAAGGTAGAAGTTAAAACTCCTGAGATTGAAACTGAACCTGTGTCTGTGCTTCCTCCAGTTCAAATTAAAGAATCTTTAGGAGAGGACATAAGTGTTTCTACTGAATATTTTAAGCAGGCTATAACCAGCAGGAAAGAAGTTAAGGGAGAGATATTCGAACCGGGCGAATCACAGCTCAAAGTTAATCTGGGAGAAAAAGAAGAAGAAAATGTCGAAGCAACTTATGGTACTATAGTAAACCCCGGGGAAATTACTACTCTACCGGAAGTAAAGGAGAAAGAATCTCCTTTTGGCAGCAGACCCCTTTCTGTTATGGTAGAAAATTCAGAAGGAGCCAGACCACAAAGCGGTTTGGACAAAGCTAATATTGTCTATGAAGTTTTAGCAGAAGGCGGAATTACCAGGTTTTTAGCTATTTATTATGACCAGGATGCTGAAGAAGTTGGACCGATAAGAAGTGCAAGACCTTATTTCGTTAGTAAATCTTTAGAGCATCAGGCAATTTATGTTCATGTGGGCGGAAGCGAAGAAGCATTTAATTTTATAAAAGAAGAAAAAATAGATGATATAAATGAGTTTGTGGATTTTCAGCCCTTCTGGAGGTCTACAGATCGAAAACCACCTCACAATTTATACACCTCTACTATAAAATTAAGAAAAGAAGCCAATAAGTTAGGTTATATTGAGATGATAAAAAAGCAAGAATATCAATTTGAAATTGATAGAAATGAAAACTTGACCGGTAGAGAAACGGATTCCATAGTAATCCCTTATAACAGCATCTATACGGTAACTTATAAATACCTCTCTGAATCGATGAAATATTTAAGATTTATGAACGGCGAACCTCACATAGATGCCAAGACCAAAGAACAATTAGCAGTAGATAATATTATAATTCAATTTGCCGGAACTAAAATTATCGATGAAGAGGGGAGACTGGCGGTAGATTTTGTTGGCAAGGGAACAGGATTATTATTTTTTAAAGGTAACTCAGCAGAAATTACCTGGGAAAAGCCGGACCTGAGAGCAAAAACCTTGTTTTTAGACAAGGAAGGCAATAGAATCGCTTTAACTCCCGGAAATGTTTGGATTCAAATTGTTCCTTCGGGTCTAACGGTAGAATATTAAGAGGTAATATTTTATACCAGTTACTAAATATTACATAATGTTACCTATAGGCACTGGAATTTCTGGATTTGCAAATATTATGAAAAAATTAGAAGAAACTTTAGAATGTTTTTTAGATTATCTATCTATTGAAAGAGGTTTAGCTCAAAATACTATAATCTCTTATAGATATGATCTGATAAAATATGTTAGTTTTTTAAAAAAGAAGAAAGTCAGTTCTTTTAATCAGACCAATAAAGCTTTGGTCAATAATTATTTTGTTTATTTAAGGGGAAAAGATTTAGAGATTAATTCAATTTCTCGGAATTTAGTAGCAGTTAAGATGTTTTATCGCTTTTTATTAATGGAAGGCTTTATCAAGGAAGATATCACCAGTTTAATTGAATTTCCCCGGGTGAGTAAAAAGCTTCCTTATGTTCTTAGTCCGAGAGAGATAAATCTTTTATTAGATGAGGCCAATTTTAAAAGTAAATTGGGGCTAAGAGACCGGGCTGTGTTGGAATTATTTTACGCTACCGGCATGAGGGTGTCGGAACTGATACATTTAAAAATTAATGATCTAAATATGGAAAATCGCATGCTAAAATGTCTGGGAAAAGGTTCTAAAGAGCGGATAATTCCTTTTGGAGATAAAGCATATCAGTCTTTAAATTTATATTTGGATAAAGTAAGGCCAAAATTAGTTAAAAATCCGGATGAAAATACTTTATTTTTAAATAGCCGGGGAGAAAGGCTTTCTAGGCAGGGGGTATTTTATCTGGTAAAATTATATGCCCAAAAATCAAGGATAAAAAAGAAGGTCACTCCGCATACTTTAAGACATACTTTGGCTACCCATTTATTAGAAAATGGGGCAGATCTCAGGTCAGTTCAAGAGATGTTGGGGCACTCAGATATTTCTACTACCCAAATTTACACCCATGTAAGTAGAAAATGGGTCAGCGAGGAATATTACAGGGCATTTCCGAGAACGTAAAACAGTATCGAGTATCAAGTATCGAGTATATAGTGAAGAAAAGGAAGACAGAACAAGAATTATAATTTAGAAGTAGGGGCGTATTGCTATACGCCCTCAATAATCTATATAAAACCGTAGGACAAGCGTCTCGCTGTCGAGGTAGGGGTTCGATTCATCGAACCGTCAGGGAATTAAAAAAACAACACGGGACTGGAAGACCGGTAGACTAATTTAACTGGTAAACCGGGTAACCGGGTAACTAATATTAATTGGCTAATTGGTTAATTGGGGAATCGGTCAATCGGTAAATTAATGGGGGTGCGGTAGAAGTGGAAGATTTAAAAGCAAAAATTACAGAAAGTGTAGAATTTATCAATCAAAAAAGTAAGATTAAACCAAAAATTGCTATTATTTTAGGAACAGGTTTAGGAGAACTGGCAGAAGATATTCAAGAAGAAGAAATTATTCCTTATAGTGAGATTCCGAATTTTCCCCTATCTACAGTTCAAAGTCATAGCGGTAACCTGGTTTTGGGAAAGTTGGGCAATAAAGAAGTAGTGGCCATGCAGGGTAGATTTCATTATTATGAAGGTTATAGCTTAAAGGAGGTTACTTTTCCGGTAAGGGTGATGAAAAAATTAGGTGCTGATATAATTATTATTTCCAATGCAGCAGGCGGGATGAACCGTTTCTTTAAGAGAGGGGATTTAATGCTTATTACTGATCATATAAATTTATTTGGAGATAATCCTTTAATTGGCCCCAATGATGAAGAATTAGGACCACGATTTCCAGATATGTCCGAAACCTATACCCAAAATCTTATCGAGTTGGCTAAAAAAGTAGCTTTAAAAGAAAAAATTAGATTGCAAGAAGGAGTATACGCAGGTTTAACCGGACCTACTTTTGAGACCCCCGCTGAATATAGATTTTTAATAAATATTGGTGCAGATGCAGTAGGTATGTCCACAGTACCAGAGGTTATAGTAGCTAATCATATGGGAATGAAAGTATTGGGAATTTCCTGTATTACCGATTTAGCCATAGATGGAGTGATAGTAAAAACCAGCGTAGAGGAAATTCTAAAAGCAGCGGCAGATGCTGAACCGATTATGACCAAATTAATAAAGAAGGTAATTGAAAAAATTGATTAATGATGGTTTGCGAGTAGCTCTTCTATCTGCTTTACCCATTACTGAATTAAGAGGGGCTATTCCGATAGCTCTAACAATTTATAAAATGCCGGCTTTTTCGGCTTATATATTTTCGGTATTAGGAAATATAGTCCCGGCAATTTTCTTATTGCTGTTTTTAAAGCCTTTTTCTGAATATTTACGTCAGTGGCATTATTTTGATATATTTTTTGAATGGCTTTTTAAAAGAACACGTCGGAATACCGAGGAAAAATTTGAAAAATACGGAGCCATATTTTTACTATTTTTCGTAGCTATTCCTCTACCCGTAACCGGAGCCTGGACCGGTTCAGCTGCTGCATTTATCTTTGGTATAAGGTTTTGGTATGCCTTCCCTACAATAGTGGGAGGGGTTATGATAGCCGGAGTAATCGTTACTTTAGCCAGTTTGGGAGTGATTAGTTTTATATAAACTAGCGTATAGCGTATAGCGTTTAGCGTAGAGCGTATAGTTAAGAAAGAAGAAGATAGAATATTAGATAGTATAGAGCGGATAGAAAAATAGTGATGAGTTATGAGTAATTAGTGACAAGTTACAGGTTGCAAGTTTCAAGTTTCGAGTTTACAGAAAGCTCAAAACAGGTAGAGGTGTATTGTTATAAGCTCTTACAATAAACTGTAAACCGATTTCTCTTATCTAAAAACCAAAAACTATAAACTAATAACTTGTATTACTGCTATAACGACTATAAAAGAGAGGGAAAGATGAAAACTATCGAATGGAAAGATGGGAAAGTATTTCTAATCGACCAGAGAAAACTTCCTTTGAAATATGAAATAATTAATTGTTCTTCCTACCAGGAAGTAGCAGAAGCTATTAAGAAGATGAAAATAAGAGGTGCACCGGCTATTGGAGTGGCGGCTGCCTTTGGTATAGCCCTTGCTGCTTATTCTTCAAAGGCAGATATCTATAAAGAATTCAGTTTCGATATAGAAAAAGCTAAAAACTGCCTGGCTCTTACCCGACCTACAGCAGTCAATCTGTTTTGGGCCCTGAAGAGAATGATGAATTTAATTAATATAAAAAAAGATGTTGATTTATTTAAATTAAAAGATATAATCTTACAGGAAGCAGAAAATATTGCCCGGGAAGACATAGAGATAAATAAGGCAATGGGAAGATACGGAGCTTCATTAATTAAAGATGGGGACAATATTCTTACTCACTGCAATACCGGAGCTTTGGCTACCGTAGATCATGGTACTGCCTTGGGAGTAATTCGTACTTCTTTTAAAGAAGGAAAAAAGATACATGTCTATGTTGATGAAACCAGACCGGTATTACAGGGAGCAAGGCTTACTGCTTGGGAATTAATGCAGGAGAAAATCCCCTTTACCTTGATCACTGATAATATGGCTGGGTTTTTGATGTATCGGAAAAAGGTAAACTTAATCATGGTTGGAGCAGACCGTATTGCTCAAAACGGTGATGTGGTTAATAAAATCGGAACTTATTCTTTATCTGTTTTAGCCCGAGAAAATAAAGTTCCTTTTTATGTTGCTGCTCCGATATCTACTATTGATGTATCGCTAGGATCGGGAAAGGAAATCTCCATTGAAGAAAGAAGTCATAAAGAAATTACTCATATATTGGGTAAACAGATAGCCCCCGCAGGAGTAAAAGTGTTTAATCCGGCTTTTGACCTTACTCCCCACCGTTACGTGGAGGCAATTATTACCGAAAAAGGGATTATTAGAAAACCTTTTGAAGAAAATATTAAATTAGTCGTTAGTCGTTAGTATTTAGTATTTAGTAAAGAAAACAGAAGAAAATCAGAATAAGATAGTATCAAGCATATATAGTGAAGAATAGCGTATAGCGTATAGGCGTGGGTGGAATATGCGGGAAAGAAGGATATAATTGCAAAAGATACAAAATCAATTTACCAACCTTCTCGTAGGACAGGCGTCTCGCCTGTCTATTGGATAATCAGACGTTAGTTTTGCATAAAGAAAAAATGATTTATAGATATCAGTTTTTAATATAAAACTAAAAACTTAAAGCGAAAAATGAAAAACCATAATTTAAAATTCAAAACTTTTGCATTAATTTTAATTTTTAAGTTATAGTTTTTTGTTATAGGGTAAGAAGATACGTTTTTGGTTTTGATATTTTGTTTTTACTAAATACTAAATACTATATACTATATACTTATTAAAGAGGAGGAGAAAATTGGATCCAGAAAAGCTTATTATTTCCGGAGGAAAGAAATTACAGGGTACGGTAAAAATTGACGGAGCAAAAAATTCAGCTTTATCCATTATGGCAGCAACTTTATTAACTAAAGATGTTTGTATTTTAAGGAATGTCCCTCGTCTTACCGATGTGGATACTATGGGGGCAGTTATAAGGAAATTGGGGATAAAAGTAGAGTGGAGAGGAGATAATACCCTCTATATTGATTCTGATGATTTTAATAATTGCGAAGCCCCTTATGAATTGGTAAAAATGATGAGAGGTTCGATTTTAGTGATGGGTCCGCTTTTGGCTCGTCTAAAAAAAGCAAAAATATCTTTGCCCGGTGGTTGTTCCATTGGTGCTCGTCCAGTTGATTATCATATAAAGGGATTTGAGGCTTTAGGTGCCCAAGTTGAAGTAGAAAAAGGTTATATCGAAGCAAAAGTTGATAAATTAAAAGGAGACGATATATACTTAGATTTCCCCAGTTTGGGAGCAACTGAAAATATAATGATGGCTGCCTGTTTAGCGGAAGGTTTAACTACAATTGAAAATGCAGCCAAAGACCCTGAAGTAGTGGAATTAGGACATTTCTTAAATGAGATGGGGGCTAAAATTGAGGGATTGGGAACTGATTTAATAAAAATAGAAGGAGTAAAAGAATTACACGGAATTGATTATGCTATAATTCCTGACCGCATTGAAGCAGGTACCTATATGATAGCAGCTGCTATCACGGATGGAGATGTTTTAATAGAAAAGGCTGATCCGTTATTATTAAAACCATTGATAGTGAAGTTAGAAGAGGCAGGGGTGCGAATTGAGTTAGAAAAGAATTTGATTAAAGTAACAGGGCCAGACAGAGTTAAAGCAGTGGATATTAAAACTTTACCTTTCCCTGGATTTCCCACCGATATGCAAGCCCAATTTATGGCTTTATCCTGTGTAGCAAAAGGTACCAGTGTTATAACCGAGACCGTATTTGAGAATAGATTCGTTCACACCGGTGATTTAATAAGGATGGGTGCAGATATTAAAGTAGAAGGGCACAGTGCTATTATTAAGGGAGTAGAGGAACTAAGTGCTGCCCCGGTAATGGCTTCAGATTTAAGGGGAGGAGCAGCTTTGGTATTAGCGGGTTTGGTAGCAGAAGGAACTACTGAGTTAAGCAGAATATATCATTTAGATAGAGGATATGTGAAGTTAGAGGAAAAACTAAATTCTTTAGGAGCAGATATTAAGAGAGTGAAAGAGTGAATTAGCGTAGAGCGTATAGCGTTTAGCGTATAGTAAGCAGTGATAAGCAATGTGTAATAGTAATGAGATACAGGTTACTAGTTGCAACTTACAAGTTTAAATAAAAGAAGCAATAACATATTACCTGTCGTGTTGACTGGAAGACCGGCGGATCTGTAGACTAAATTAATTGGCCAATTGGCCAATCGGCAAATTGAATAACTAAATACTATATACTTATTTATAGAGGAGGGAAAAATAAACATGCTAGGAATGGACAGAAGTCTGGGCATAGATTTGGGTACTGTAAGTGTCTTAATCTATCAGAAGGGGAAAGGGATTGTCCTTCAGGAACCTTCGGTAGTTTCTATTTTAAGAGATAGCGGAAAAGTTTTAGCTGTGGGAGAAGAAGCCAAACAAATGTTAGGGAAGACACCGGGGAATATAATTGCTATTCAGCCCATGAAGAGTGGAGTTATCGCTGATTATGAGATAACAGAGAAAATGCTGAGTTATTTTATCAGAAAAGTTTGTGGTAACAGCAAAGTGTTCCGCCCTCAGGTGGTAATTTGTGTACCTTCGGGAGGAACAGAAGTAGAAAAAAGAGCAGCGATAGAAGCAGCTATGCAGGCTGGAGCAAGGAAAGCTTATTTAATTGAAGAACCGATGGCAGCAGCTATTGGGGCCGGCTTAGATATTAGTGAACCCTACGGAAATATGATTGTTGACGTAGGGGGAGGAACTGCAGATATTGCCGTTATCTCTTTAGGCGGAATTGTGGTAAGTGAATCATTGAGAGTAGCAGGTAATGATTTTGATGAAAATATTATTAAATATATTAAAGAAAAATACAGGTTAATGATTGGCGAAAAAACTGCTGAAACTTTAAAGATTGAAATCGGTACTGCAATGGAATTAGAAGAAGAATTGTTTACCGAAATAAGAGGGAGAGACTTAGTATCCGGGTTGCCCAAGAGTATTTCAATTGGCTCTAATGAAGTACTAAAAGCCATTTATCCTTCGTTGAAGATAATAATTGAAGGAGTTAAAACAGTTATGGAGAAAATTCCTCCTGAACTCGCTGCTGATATTGCTGATAAAGGTATTATTATCACCGGTGGAGGGGCATTGTTGAGACATTTTGATGATTTGTTAACTGAAGTGACCGGGATACCAGTTTATTTAGCTGAAAATCCAATTTCATGTGTAGCTTTGGGGGCGGGGACAGTTTTAGATAATATTCATGTGCTTAGGAGTGGATTAGTAAGTTCGTACAAATAAATTTACCAATTTACCAATTCACCGATTGACCAATTAAATTAGTCACTAGCATATCGTATATCGTATATCGTGAAGATAATAGAAGCTAGAACAAAATATAAAACTCAAAACTTTTTTATTCAAAATATTGTTTTTAATGTAGGGGTCGGATTTATCCGACCCGGAGTATTCTGGTAATTTTTAACGGACTTAATACATGGAGTCTATTTAATTCAACACAGCTCGCTGTGTTGTTACTAAATACTAACGACTAAATATAAAGAAGGTAATGATGGAAATAAAATTAAATAAAATTATTTGTATAAAAATTATATTTATTTTATTAATTTTATTTAGTATGGGTATAAATTTAGCCTTTAGCCAGAATATTTTTATGCCAATTTCGGAGATAACTCCAGGGATGAAAGGAATAGGAAAAACCGTTTTTCACGGAACGCAGATAGAAACTTTTCAGGTGGATATCATTGATATAGTTAAAGGGGAAGGCGGAATTAGTTATTTTATATTAGCCAATTTAAGTGGAGATAAGATTGAAAAGGGTGGCGGTATCTCAGCAGGGATGAGCGGCAGCCCGGTATATATAGATGACAGATTGATTGGAGCGGTATCTTACGCTTGGGAAATGAGTGAACATAATCTCTGCCTTGTAACTCCCATTCAGGAGATGTTAGAAATATTCAAATTCCCCTATGATAATTATCAGACTATAGCGCAAGAATATAAGATTAATAATTTTTTATGTTTTGCAGGGGAAAATACAAGCAAGATAATAATGAAAAATACTATGGAAAATAATAGTTTTCCAGAATTAACAGACCGAGAGGAAATTATATTTTACCCCGTAGTTTCACCGATTATTATAAACGGTATTAAGGGTAGAACTTTAGATAGATTAAATAGTTCTTTAAAAAAATTTAATCTTATGACTATTCAGGGAATCGGGTTTAACGAAAGTAATGAAATAAACTTTCAAGAGGTGGGAGAAAGCCCTTCCAATAAAATAAAAGCTGGTTCTGCCATAGGAATACAATTAACTCGAGGAGATGTCAATATTACTTCTATCGGAACAGTAACTTATCGAGAAGGAGATAAGATTTTGGCTTTAGGTCACCCTTTTTTAAAGAAGGGTAGGGTTTCGTTCCTTCTTTCTGCAATACATGTTTATCATAGTTTACCCAATATGGTTATGCCTTTTAAATTAGGTTCTCCTTTAAACTTAGTGGGGAAAGTCGTTCAGGACAGAGAGGCAGGTGTATTAGCCATACTGAATTCTTATCCTCGAATTATTCCGCTTAAAATAAAAGTAACAGATGTTAATTCAGGATTATCCTATCAGATGGGAGTCCAGATGATAAATAATTACGATCTGTTAGAGCCTCTGGTTTCGAATATAACCGTACAGGCTATAGATAATGCTCTGGATAGAATAGGAATAGGGACTGCTCAGGTAGAGATAGAGATAAAAGGTGAGAGAAAAGGACAAGAACTTTTACGGAAGAACATGTACTACAGCTCGGATGATATAGCCATACAGGCAATTACCGAAATACCAGAAATTATAGATTTAATCGCAAATAATTATTTTGAAATAGTTGATTTGACGGCGATAAATATCGATATTAAAATAGATAATAAAAAGAAAATTGGTAGGATAGAGGAAGTTGTATTAGAAGACTCCTCAATTAAGTCGGGAGATCATCTTGAAGCAAAAATCAAGATTAGACCTTTTCGGGGAGAGTTAATCGAAAAGATGCTGACTATTCAAATTCCTTCTGATACACCTCCAGGCGAAGCCTTATTAATGGTAAACGGAGGAGGAGAGTTAGATAATCAACAAGAAGAGTCTGTAAATAGCAGTAAACAGGATTGTAAAAGTTTAGAAGAGACCTTTCAGGATATTTCGGATCGGCCAAGAGGCAATCAAATTATCGGAGAAGTAATTATATATTCTAATGAATTGCCTTACGAAGAAAATATTAGCGATGGCGACCTGAGGAAAAAAGAAGAAGAGGATTTAATAATTTCCAGGATCGAAACAGATATGATTATTGAAGGGTACCTGGAGGTAGATTTTACTATTGAAAATGAATTAATTGACCAATTTGCCGATTGACCGATTATTTAGTATATGGTTATTAAATTAACCAATTAACCAATTGCCCAATTATTTAGTATTTAGTATATAGTATTTAGTATTTAGTGAAGAAGGAAAGAAATAAAAGTCAGTATCCAGAATCCAGAAGTCAGAATAGAATCATAAAAATAGTAATCTATAATATGTAGGGGCTTGATTCATCAAGCCCGCAAAAGCTTTTCGCTCTAAATTTTTAATTGCATACTAAAAAGTGTAAACTGATTTCTCTTATCTAAAAACGGGAAACTATAAACCCGTTTCACACTAACGACTAATTAATTGGTCAATTGGTGAATTAATAGATTGGATGGTAAATATGAAAATAGTAGCTTTGATTGCGGCTGCCGGTAAGGGTAAAAGAATGAATGCCAGAATAAGCAAGCCCTTTATTCCTATTTTCGGCAAGCCAATCTTAGTCTATACCATTGAAAAATTTGAAAAATGTAAATTAATTGATAAAATATATCTTACGGTTAGCCCCGAGGAGAAGGAGCTGTGTCGCAAAAATATAATGTTAAAATACAATTTTTCTAAGGTTAAGGATTTAATTGACGGAGGAGAGACCAGACAGGATTCAATATATAATGGCCTTAAGGCATTAGATAAAGATACAGATATAGTAGTAATTCACGATGGTGCCCGCCCTTTAGTTGAAGAAACTATCATCCAGGATTCAATTGAAAATGCACAGAAATACGGAGCAGCGGTTGCCGCCATTCCTATTAAGGATACTGTGAAAAAGAGCGAAAATAATTTTTTTATAAATAGGACTCTTAATCGAGAGGAGATTTGGAGGGCGCAAACCCCTCAAACTTTTAAATATGATATAATTTTACCTGCCTATTATCAGGCTTATAAGGAAAAATATTTAACCACAGACGATGCCGCGATTGTAGAAAGATATGGGCATAAAGTAAAATTAATAATAGGTTCAGAGGAAAATATTAAAATAACTACTCCTTTTGATATAATTGTAGCAGAGAATTTTTTAAAGAAAGGATTTAGATTTTAATTTAAATTATGAAAGAGATTGAAATAGATAGCTATTCCAAGATAAACCTAACTCTAAATATCCTGGGAAAACGCCGGGATGGATATCATAATATTGAGACCATAATGCAATCTATTAACCTTGCTGACAGAATATTTATTAAGGAAGAGAAAGAGGGGATAAAGATAAAATGCAGTCATCCTTTGGTTCCCACCGATACCCAAAGTTTAACTTATAGATCAGCAGAGAAAATTCTCAATGGATATGGAATAAAAAAGGGAGTTAAGATAGAAATAGATAAAAAGATTCCTTTAGCCAGCGGGATGGCGGGTGGTTCTTCTAATTCTGCCTCTATTTTAGTAGGTATAAATAAGCTTTTTGCTTTAAATTTAAGCAATAAAAATTTAAGGGAAATAGGGGAAGAATTGGGGATGGATGTTCCTTTTTGTATCCAGAACGGTACTGCCCTTGCTTACCATAGGGGAGAAAAAGTAACTCCTTTACTTTCGATCAATCCACCGCTGTGGATTATAATAATAAACCCTGGGTTTGAAATACCTACCAAGTGGGCCTATAATAATCTTGATTTAAGCTTGATTAAGAGGGAGAAGA
>Ga0255364_10141_pt1 | contig 17646 bp, 13 predicted proteins | sample ANMaggSSYBR01G12_FD_182087 | JGI IMG/M metagenome (GOLD analysis project Ga0255364, IMG submission 182087) | Sediment cell enrichment communities from methane seep in Santa Monica Basin, California, United Staets - ANME aggregate JGI... | ecosystem: Environmental > Aquatic > Marine > Cold seeps >...
ACATAAGCATGCATCAGCCTTCCTGTTTTTCCTCCCAGCTTCATAAACACACTGTTACCTGACCTTAGACCCTTTTGATAGAATATCTGTGCCAACTGGCTTTTGACCAGCAGATATGCTCCCCGGATTTTTTTCATCATAAGATAAAAAATCATACCTGCATTCTTACCCTTAAGCTGTATAAAAGCTGCCTGGGTTAATTTAAACACAAATCCAAAGAAGGATTTTCCCAGTTTCAATGTTGTTTCAATTGATTTGCTGCTGAAATCATGTGCCACTGCATCAAACATACCCAGTACACCTACCCATCCACCCCTTTCAGTTATTTTCTGAGCTATTGCAAAGGCAAGTACCCCTCCGAAGCAATGTCCACATAAATGATAAGGTCCTTCCGGCTGTATCTTCATAATTTCATCTGCATAATCTGAAGCAATATCCCTGAAATCCTGCGGGATTTCTTTCTTCCTGTTCACTACCACTCCAATGACAGGCCTGTCAGCTTCCATATACTTTGCAATATGATTGTATGTGACAGAGTCTCCTTCACCTGAATGGGCACAGAACAAAGCTTTTTTTGATCCGGTTGCTTTAATAGGAAACAGATAATCGTATTTTCCCTGGTTTTTCCCGGACTTGAAAATATATTCAGCGGTTTTTCTCACAGTACCTTCCCCAAACAATAGATCCACCGGGATTTGTACCCCCATTTTACTCTCAATCTCAGCAAGAATCATTCCCCCTGTTACCGAATCCCCGCCGATTTCAGTGAAAACTGTATCCAGGTCTATATTGTATTTACCGAGTGCTTTTCTCCAGATTTTTAGAATATCCTTCTGTACTTTCGTCTTCTCCTGCCCCTTTATAACCTTAGTTCTGTCGCCGTTTCCTTCGTCCAGTCTGTCGGGATATTTATCCATCAGCGATGCATATAATTGCTTTCTCTGTACCTTCTGGTTTTTTCCCGCGGGAATCTCATCTATACAGAAAAGAATTGAGGGCATATGGTAATCCCTGACCTTTTTCTTCAGAAACCTGCGCAGTTCCGTCAGTGCCATATAGCCACTGTCATTGAGGACAACAACAGTACCGGCATTTTCCTGATTGCTCTTATCCATATATGGGAAAACCGCTGCACTTTTGATCCTGCTGTTCTTCAATATTTCCCCTTCGATTTCATAGGGAGATATCTTTTCTCCACCCTTATTGATCACTTCCTTTATCCGCCCTTTTATAAACAGATAGCCGTCCTCATCAAAATAGCCTATATCACCTGTATGGAACCAACCTTCGCTAAAACAATTCTCATTGGGGTCTTCCGGATTTTCATATCCATCGAATACGGCTGGACCTCTGACAAGTATTTCACCGTTCCTTGAAATTTTTGATTCATTCAGTACTCTGACACCTGTCGAATCATCCTTGAATCCTAAAGGTGCTTTGTATGTGCTTGTAATATGCTGGGTCTCAGTCATGCCATAATTCTGTGACACCTCGGCTTTAAGAGTATCCTCCAGTGATTCCTTCAATTGCCTGGAAAGAGGAGCTCCGAAAACCTCAATAACCCTGAAGTCTCCCTCGTTTATTGTTATTCCATTACCTTTTATATACCTGACCATGGCTTCATATGCAGCCGGCATACCTGCAAAAAGATTTATTCCGTGTTTCTTTACCATCCGGAAGAAATCCGCAGGATTGAATGTGTCAACAACAATGAAAGAAAGTCCCAGACCAAACATCCTGAACAAAGTCATATTGGTGATCTTGTTCAGGGGACCCGGTGTTAGAAAAACATCTCCGACCCCTACTTTATAACGTTCCCCTATTTCTTCAACAGCGCTCTGCACTGCCCTGTAATTTATAGGAACAACCTTCGGAACGCTGGTTGTTCCAGATGTAGTCATAATGAACAAATGATGGCATTTCTTGTGTTCCAACCCTCTATCCATGTCAGCCGGTTCCTGAACCAGTTCAAGACTAATATGAAGGTTTCCACTATTACCTGTCAATTTATAGGAAATGATTCCAAATCCTGCTTCAGATGCTGTTTTACTGTGTTTACCCCTTATATTGTCAGTAATTATATAGTCCACAAAAAAGAGCTTGAAAACATCTTCTATCTTATCCGGATGTGTATTGTAATCAATGGGTACTATGACTGCCTTTTCACCCAAAGGGAGATGAAGAAGACATTGACTGAAACCGGAGTTTGAAAGAATAGCTATTCTTTCATACCCCTTCAATCCAAGATTTTCAAGAAAAACAACGGTTTCCTCACCTATGGTAAGAACGTCCTTCATTGTTGCCGTGTTGCCTGCTACATCGCCCAGCGCAAGTTTATCAGGGTATTCCTGTGCAAAATATTCAACTTTTTTATAAAAATACCCTTTTCCTTCTATGAGTTCCATAGTCTGCTCCAATACAATAATCCAGGTGCATGAAATTAAAGATTCCCTGCCACACATTTTAACCTGTTATATTTTCTAAAAGGATGTTTTATCTTCACATGTAATTTCATTAATTATAATTATATTACTTATAATTATTAACTCAAGTACAATAAATAATTAACATAGCATTTTAAATAATATCCGGTACTACTTTCATTGCAAGAGTAGAGTGCAAATTTTAAAAAGCCAAGCTACTAATGAAACATATAGAACCGTTTATTTATTGTTTTTAATTTAACCTGTAAGAATCAAAGCCCTTGTAGTTTATTACTTCCACCTTCTCATCGTTTTCCAAATTATAAAATATTTTACGGATATCGTTGCAACCCCTGGACTTTAAAAACCAACTAATTTCAAATTGGTTCATAGGATGTCGCTTTATGATGCTCAAAATAGCAGCAAAATGGTCTGCTATTTCACTGTGAAACCCTTGTGAAATCAGTAATTCAATAGAAATACCGCCCAATGCCTCCGCTGCATATTTCAGTTTTGCATTGCTGATGGTTTTTACATATGACTCTGCCGGCGGACGTATAGGTGTATTTAAATACAACCTGTCATATTTAATGCATTTAAGCAGATCCGAATACTTTTCTATGGATTCAGCATCGTCATTGATATCCCCCATTAGCATTATCTCCAACCACAACTGTCCCTGATATTTTTTCGAGAATGTCTCTAATCCCTTATAAACATCATGAAAATTCAGTTTTCCATGGGGTCTGTTTATTTTTCTGTATGAGACATCGTCATACGCATCTAAGGAAGGTAGTACTATATCAGCTTTACTTAATTCATCCTGCACATCCTGGTCGTATAGAAGTGCGCCGTTTGTGATTATGGCAACTGGCTTTTCAGTTCTTTTTTTTACATTATCAATTAGGTCCCCAAGTTTCAGATATAGTGTTGGTTCGCCTTCTCCGACGATTGTTACTGCATCAAACTCCAGCTTATTCCGAAGAGCTTGCTCAAATTCATAAATAATTTCTTTTACGGGAAAGAACACTTCCCTACTATTTCTAAGATGGTTTGTTCTTCCAAGTTGACAGTATATACAGGAATAATTACACGTCTTCTTTGGAATCGGACTTATACCCAAAGAACTCCCCAACCTTCTGGATGGTACCGGTCCGTAGATATATTGCATATTTGCCATGATGTCCCCCTGTTTGTTTTATTATACACCGGGCCAGTCAAATACAATAATTTGCGACCAACCCCAGGGTTGGGTGTTTGAATTCCTATTTTTAATCCATATTCTTCAACAAAAATAAAGGATGCGGTGGAAAATCCACCGCATCTCAAAGAAAAACCAATTACAGATTACATTCATTTTAAAGACTTTGCGAAACTTGAAACAAACCCTACCGGAATCTTCTTAACATCGTCAGTCCCTTTTTTTAATTAATCAATTCATTAAGACTATCTTTTACCTTGCCAAAGCTAAACCCATTATCTTCTGCAACTACTTTTATTAAAGAGTTTTGATCATCAATTTTACCTATTATGGCTTCCAAATCCTCTATGTTTATACCATACTCAAGAGCTTCTTTTACTGTGGTATCCCCTGATATTGAAAATTCTCCTTCATCCAATTCAAGATGTACATTTTCTTCTTCATCCGAAACTACTCCTGTGTACACTCCATCTGTCTTCAATCCTATTATTGAACCCTGCTCTATCTTGCCGTCTCTTTCCAATACAAATATTGCAGTATCCGGAAGAGCTTCCTCACCGTCAAAATGTAAGTTGTTATATATTGCTACAAAATACTTTATACTGCCTGTACCAATCTCATAAGGCAAATGCATTTCTTCATAATGACTTTCTAAATCCTGTGCAAGCACTTCATCAAAATCCTTATCAACTATGGGGAATGCTTCTGCCAGTATTTCAACACTCACGTCGAAGTTTCTTTCAATGTCCAAAAAACTGAACGAACCTCTTATGTCATAAGGATCAGTTATATCGGATGGGACATTTCCTTCACCCCGAGAGCCTCCGCTATTATATGCATTCGAAGTTCTTTTTACATACGGCTGCCACCAGCCGAATACATTTGCCAATCCTATTCCGCCGAATATTATTGCGAGTATTAATACAGGTACTAAATACAATTTAAGTTTCATTGTTGCTTACCTCCTTTGTATATTTGCCTATCTTAAGCTCAAGGGTTTTTTCAACCGGACAAGCTTGTTCTGATACGCATTCCATACAACGTATGCATCTTATATCTGTAACAACCTCTTTGTTGGCTATATCAATATTCATTGGACAAACGTCATCGCATTTGCCGCAGCTTATGCATGATGAAACATTTCTTCTAATCTTAAATATGCTTATCTTATTGAACAACCCCAAAAGACCACCATAAGGACATGCGTATTTGCACCATGGTCTTTCCACGACAAACGATAATAAAAGAGTAGTTATTAAAATAATAAGTCCTCCTATTGCCACTTCATCTGTCCATATATGGAAAAGTGTCGTAAATGGATCATAGGGTTTAAATACAAGTGTCATGCTCCTGAAGGTCTGAACAACCACCCAAATCAATATTACATATCTTGTGTAGCTTAGTATCTTATCCAGTTTTTTGGGTATTAATTTATTGTACCTTCTCTTGAACAATTTTTTGCCCACCTTGCCAAACCATTCCTGGATTGAACCAAGAGGACAAACATATGAGCAAAATACCGGACCTAAAACTATAGACAACAGAAATATAATACCCATCATTACCGTTGACGACAACCGGACTTGCTGTGCTAGTGTGCCGTAGGTTATAAATCCTATAAATGTTGTGACCCCACCAAAAGGACATATGGCGCATAAAGAGGCCGCGGATAAAAAGGGAATCCCTGTGTGGCCTGTTTCAATCAATGTATGATTGACGGATATCAATGCTACAAGTAAAAAGAAAAAGGCTTGCAAACCTATTCTAAACCATCTTTTTTTCATAATATTTAATTACCCCCAAAAATTTATAACTAAATTCTAACTTATCTATGTGTCAGCAATGTGTCAGAATTGCATACTCAACACATATAACAATGTAACATAAGAATAGTTTTACTTCAGTTACATAATCAGTCCAACAAAGTATCTGCACCTCTAAGTAAGAACTTCTACTTACCGATTAAAATATTTTCTTTAAAATCTGTTTAATTATAAGTTTAAACAAAAGTTTAATTTCATCATCAAAAAATGCAATCAGGAGTTAAAAAACCTTTACACTACCAACCCTAAACCAAAAAAAGGAGCTGAATAGTTCATATCACTACTCAGCTCTTCCTTAATAACTATATTCTTATATTATCTTGTTGCGCCGAAAATTAACAAGAATACGCCAATTGCGCCTACAACTATTGCTGCATATTTGCATATTAGTATTGCTTTTTCATCACTCATATTTTTACCGAGTTTCATTTTTACCAGTTTAAGCAATCCAGGTGAGCCTTTGATTCCTCCAAAGTACCCTACTAATACACCATACAATAAGCAAGCAATTCCACCTAATAAATAACCAATCCCCATAATATGTCTCCCTTCGCATTTTAATTATATTTTACTAATACACTTTACATGTACTAGCTTAAGCCTCTTCTAATCTTTGGTATAAACAATATATATACTGCCATCGAAAGCACAATAACCATACCGGTACAAAATAGAATTGTAGGCCAGTCAGCTGTTTTTGACAGAACCAGTAAATTTGCTTTATAAGCCCAGTAGAATGGACTCCAGTACATTGTCCACTGCCATTTATCAGCCAGCAGTTCATACCCTGCTATTGAACCTGCTATAGGTAGCATAACCATTTTAACACTAGCTGCAGCTTCTATAACATCATCGCTGTTAAGACCTTCAAGGAATCCAATGACAAAAGTCAATAACATCGATGAAAATCCTACCAGAATAATCATGAACCAGTTGATATCATAGTACCCGGTAACCAGCAGTGACACGATAATTGATGTCATTGCGAACAGCCCTGCCATCATACTTTTACCAATTACAAACCCTGTCTGAGAGATTGGTGTAACATTCAATGCGTTAATGGTATTATCTGATTTTTCTCCTACTATACTGATTGCTATCAGCATCCCTGCCATCATTACTGTTATGGATATCAGCATATTTACGAGCATAGTCTTAATGGGAGGTACTGTGTGACCAAAAGACATTAGTTGTGCTGTTGTATCTTCTTTTGTAGTTCCAAGCTCATAAAATGCACTTAACATTGCTGTGTACATTTCAACAACTTCAGATTCGTTTCCCTGAAGTACTATTTCATATCCGTCTCCCTTAGGAAGCAATGCCGCCATGTCGTCTCGTTTATTTATACGGCGTTCAATATCTGCCGTATTCTTAAATAGCTCTACTTTTGCAAACTGCTCTATAAATTCAATATGTACAGCATCATCACTTTCAAGTAAAGCAATGTTTACTGTTGTATCATTTAGCCCGGGGGTAAAGAGAGATAGCCCGATAGCCAGAATTATTGGCATTATAAGTATAAATAATCCCATGGAATCCCGGGTCATTGTTTTTAAATCTCTACCAAAAACTCTAAGTATTTTTTTAAACATGTCTTACCTCCTTCCTTACACAGTCAGTGTTTTCTTAAATCTGATATTTGCCAACAGGAATAATATCAGACCACTTACCAAAAACACTCCGCTATAAGCCAACACATAACCAACATCAGTATTAACCATTATTATTTCTTTAAAACCCTGCAGCATGGGATATGTTGGGAAGAACCTAAGCCATACAGGATCAAAACTTGGTATAAAGTATGAGAAGGCAGGAATCATCAATGCTATCATTGTTCCATACAGCACTCCGAAAGATTTCGATATTGAATCAAAGTAGCTGGCAACCAACAGCCCAAGTGCTGCGAATGCAAATGTTGTTACTATAAGCAACAGATAGAACAGCAGATAGTTTGGTTGCAGCCCCATAACAGGTATGGCAATAATTGACGAAGATACCAAAACAGTGGTTGTGATGACCATGATTTTACTAAGCAGGTACTTCCATACTGAGGACGGTGTTACAGCAAATGCCCGTATTACACCTTCTGCTTTATCAAGGAATATGTATGCCATTACTATAAAGAATCCCATAAGTGAGCCCATAAAAACTATCATCACCGGCACTAGGTTCTCTCTATTGTTGAGGATTTCCACTTCTCCAAGTTTTCTTACTTCAATACTATTTACTGTTTCCATTAGCACATCCTGTGACTCATTATGCACGACATACATCAGGTCTCTCAGTCGTTGGGTTTCAAAACCCTGTATAAAGTAATCATACTCAACGTCATAATCATCGGAAAATCTTGTTGTGGCACCGACTTTTTTTTCTGCATAACTCAGGTGAATCATAGCTTCTTCGGTGTCGGTAATGTATAAATATTTATTAAACTCACCTGTATCTCTGTCATACATCATATATGTTTTTACATCATAGGTTGTTTTATCAAAATCATAGCTAGTTACCGCGCCTGTTTCTTCATTGGTGACCTCAAAGGACAGTGCCTTTGCTTCAAAGGAAGTATTATCACTAACCTCAACGAATCCGTCTTCAATACTACTTGAATAATATACGTCAAAAAGTTCATCGGACATATCATAATAAAGAAACTCGTAATTTTTACTTACTGAAGACTCATTTACTGCAACTAGCAAAATAAGAAGTAATATCACAGCAAAGCCGACTTCGATATAGAAGTAAAATCCCCTTGCGGCAATCTTCATCTCCTTTATATAACTACTAAGTAGTTTCATGCTACACCAGCCTCCTTCCGGTTACCTGAATGAAAATTTCTTCCAAAGTGGCTTCTTTGGTGTGCATTGTTTGAATCTCATATTTATTCACAATTTCACCAACCCGCAGCCGGTCTTGTTCATCGATAGTTTTAAGGGTTTCTTTAACAACATTACCATCATTAATATATTCAATATCTACAAGTTTTTGACCGTATTGTAACTTAAGGTTTTTAGGTGTATCAACAAGAACGATTTTACCATCTATGATAAAGGCAACCCTGTCACATAAATCATCCGCAATGTACATGTTGTGTGTAGTTAAAAATGCAGTTGTTCCACCAATCGTTTTTTCCCTGATAATATCCTTGATAGTTGCTGCAATAGTCGGATCAAGTCCGGTAGTCGGTTCATCTAAAAACCAAAGTTCAGGATTATTAATCATGGAACGGGCAAATGTTAATCTGTGTTTCATACCCTTAGAAAAAGTTTCCGCACGGTCATTTTCCTTGCCTTCGAGTCCAATCAGGTGGATCAGCTCTATCGCATCACGTGTAGGAACATCAAAAAGTTTTGCATAAAATTCCAGATTCTCTTTAGCGGTAAGTTTACCGTATACATTTGATTGCTCAAAGGACACACCAATCTTGTTAAATCTCTCATTTTCGACTTTCATGGTATCATACCCGGCAACAGAAACTTCTCCGCTTTGCTGCTTCAAGAGACCTGTCAAGATACCTTGAGTTGTGGACTTCCCGGCACCTGATGGTCCCAGAAAACCAAATGTTTCGCCTTTTGCAACATCAAAACTGATGTTGTTTACCGCAAGCTTCTTGTTATTACTGTACGTATGAGATAGATTTTTTACTGAAATCATTTACTCTTCCTCCAATTCTTATTAACGATAAAATGCTTTTTTTAAAACATTTATATATTCATCAATGTCCTCTGTGAATTTATCATAATCTATTGCTTTCATAGAAGTAATAGTTAATAATCGCTCTTCTGCATATTTTTCTAAAGTCCATCTGACAACATTGAGATTCTTATCTAAATTTGTTTGGTCCCTGAACTTTGAATAATCAATATTACGGGTATAAATATCACCTAAAATACTTTGTATATCCACATCATACTTTTCATAAAATTTCATGATGTCATCTGTTTTCTTTGTATTTAACTCAGCAAGAACTTTCACCAGAAAATCAAACATCCCGGGATATTCTTTGCCAAGTTTCATTTTAAATATTACCAGCTGCTTTATTCTCTCCAATATGTCTGATTCTTCCCAATTTATATTCGCGGTAATATCCTCAATCAATTTATGTAAAACAAAGCCTATCAATTTTTCATATAACTCTTTTTTATTGCCAAAATAATGAAAAAGCAAGCCTTTTGAAATTCCTGCTTCCTTAACAATATTGTTTGTTGATGCCTTCGCATATGGATATAAAGAGAATTCTTTAATGGCTGCATTTACGATTCTGTCTCTTTTTTCAGCGTCTATGTTTTTTAATATTTCATACATAAAATCACCTTCTGACTCACATTTTTCCGCCATAGACCAATGTGGTCAATTCGATGATACTATCATTGACCACATAAGTCAATGGTTTTTTATATTTTTTTTATTCCTGAAAACTATACTGTATCAATGTGTGCTTTTTGATACAATTACCTCTACGAGTTCTATCTGTTCTGATATATAATCCAATTTTAATGCATATGCTGTAGCTCCTTTTTTTTGCATATCGTTTTTGTTTAATATATAATTAATAAGTACATTTAATGATAATAAACTGACCAAAATTCTCATCAGTTTTTATAAAGAAATTATTTTTTTGCAATTATTGAGGTGTATATTATTAAGATTATGGGGGATATTTAATGTATTGTAGAAGTTGTGGAAAACAAATACCAGATGCTTCAAAATTTTGCCAGAATTGTGGACAAGATACACCCAATGCTATTAAAACAAGTAAATCATCTGTATCCCCTGAAATATTAGCGTCTAAAAAAACACCAAAAATATCATCTGCCAATAAAAATAAAAAACACAGATCAGGTAAGCTTTTGAAAATAGTAATGTTTTTAGTGTTGAGTATGCCAATATTAGCAATACTCATATTACTTGTGGTAACAATTTCTAAGAGCTTGTAAAAGATGCCGCTTTTACTAATCAAGTTACTATTAGTCGGGAAAATGATATAGAAAGATTTATTGAAGAAGACAATTCCAAATTTACGAATGTATGAAAATTTTCTGAAAATTGAGAAGATTCCGATAATCATCCACCATGCATGTATCAATATGTAAAGAACAAAAAAACTGAATGCCCACTAATTGCATTATTTTTAGGAGTTAAAACATGAAGAACTTAACCACATCAAGAAATACAATATACAAATTTGGAAGTAGCATTAAAGTAATTTTCACTATTATCATTGTAGTATTACTACTATTTGGCTTAAACAGTAGTGTTTTAGCTAATGATATTGCAGGTGGACTTGAGCAGGGAATTCAAGCAACCGGCCACAGTGTGGTTTATGCTGATTATAGCAATGGCGATGCGTTTGACCCAAACACACCTGAAGGAATTGAAATTTACAATGCCATAGCTTTTGGGTATATTGAAGATAATTACTATCGTGCCGCTCGCGAAATTTTTATTGTCGGAGGGAAAAACGGTGATATTGGATTTAATATTTCAGTGTATCGTTTTGATACTGAGGAATATGCAAAAGATGCATTGCAGAGTGGCATAGAACATAACAAAAGACTCCTTGGTGATACTACAGCTTCCAGTAGCAGTAGTGATATACCTCAGACTGAAGAGGAAGCACTTGCACAGATGGCTGATGAAATGTTCAATTCAAGTCGATATGACATTACTGAAGGAACATTTCACGGAAATCCGAGTTATTCAGGCCACGGATACACCGTATACTCATCATCTGAAGCTGACCAATTTCAAAAAGAAATGTTTGGTGACATACATAGCTATTCCTATACATGGACACAAAGCAATCTTATGATTACAATACTTACCCTTACGGACGGACTGCTTGATTCTGTCACGCCTCATATTTACACTGCCCTACTGGAGGTGGACGGAAATCCTGGTCAATCTTCAGAAACACCAGTTCCGCTAACTCCTCAATTGAATGTAACCCTTTCATCTAATCACTTTAAGCAATTGGATGAAGAAATAACAATTACCGTAAAACTCAAAGATCAACTTGGCGAATCAGTAATAAATGAGGTAGTAACACTTGAGAATATAGATAATGGAAGTTTAGTAAATCTGACTACAGATAACTATGGCAATGTAACATTTGTGGTTTCGCACACATCGCCGGACATTGCACTTTACAACTATAAAATTAGCGGTCAGAAGATGAGTAAAACACTTAAAATACCAGTATTTAAAGCAATAATAGATATTGAACTTAATCCAATAACACAAAAACCTTATGTGGGAATCATAGCAGAGGGCACAAAAGAATTAGAGTTAACCCTTGATTATTACAATATGCCAGATGGTAAATTATCAGTGAAACTGCTTCTAGGAACAGTTACAGGAACTGCTGTAAAAAGATCTGGTACTATAGAATTGACTAATGGCAAAGCCATAATTAAATATGTACCACCTGCATACATTGCAGATGACAAATTAACCACTTGGAATGATGATCTTATATCATGGTGTGCCGAAGATATTCTGGTGTTTTCATACACCACTTGGGATGATGAAGTTATAGATTATGAGATACCTATCACTTTGTATCGACCACCAGTCATGTTGGTGCATGGATTTACAGGAGATGCTTCAACATGGCAAACACTTGATGGATGGTTACAAAACAAGAAATACACCACAGTGCGAAAAGAATATTATGCAGGCAATAATTCAATTCCTGCACAGGCGCTAGAGTTACATAATAATATACGCTTAGAGCTAGATAAATATCAAACAAATAATATCAAAGATGGTAAAGTGGATGTAATAGCCCATAGCATGGGCGGTTTAATTACTCGTTATTACACTAACCATACCCAATATTACACAGGGCAGGTACGAAAGCTCATCATGGTAGGTACGCCTAACCATGGATGCAGTTGGTCCGACCTACAGCTGGGACGGCTACAGTCATGGATAATAGGTAAACATGAAAGTGCTGCTGAGCAGCTTTACGAGAATAATCCTTTTATTAAGCAACTAAATTATGGTGAAAGCATAGGTACACATCTTAATCCTGATATGCAGTATGCCGTGGCATACAGCTATTCTAGCGATCCAAAATTCTTTGGTGGTGATGTTGTTGTTGCAGCAACATCAGCCGTTCTGAACGGAGTACAAAGCTTTCAAGTTAATGGTGGTGTACACTCCGGTGCTATTAATTCCACTCCCATGGGTGTTTTAGGTACACCTATCACTGACGATGAAGCTATCTTTAATAAAATTCAAACATGGCTGACTGCTGACATCTTTCGTCCGGCATTAAAAAATACAAAAGTGGAGTTAATGAAAACTGAAGGTAACGTTACTATAAAGTCCTGGGATGGTGCAAATCGTGTAGATAAAATTATAGATGAATCTATGCTAAAAGATGGTTCATATAAATTTGAGGTCTATGATGATATTATAACCGGTGACTCAAAAGCAATAATTAGAATCAGAGTAAATAATACAACTGTAGGTTATATCAATTTAGATAAAAATTCACATATCCGAATTGGAAATGCTTCGTCAAAACATATTGATATTAAAATGCTTGAAGGCAAAGCCAGGTATATTACATTCAAGAATGGCGGTATGCATTTCGCGGTAGAAATCGAAACTAAAGATGGTTCCTGGCAGACTATAACTGGGTTAAATACTGATTTTGTAATTTCTTTAGACGACACTACAGATGTGTTTGTGTTAGAAGGCCAAGCAAGTATAGCTGCAGAAACTAATAATGATAAAATCAGCCAGCGCACCGTAGGTGAAGATGAAGCGGCAAACATAGACACAGCAGGAAAAATCTCTGACATGAGTATTGAAGATTCTGGCGAATCTTGGTGGGAAGATGATTTTTACAAAATACCCTTCTTTACAAAAATTAAAGAATCAATTACAGGTTTGATTAGCTCGATACAATTAAAAGCATTAAGCATTGGCCATAGCATCTATATAGTATTAATTGCAGCTCTTATTTTATTAATCATTATATTTAAAAGCAGAAAGAGCAAATTCTTTTTCTGGTTATTTATGATAGCTTTATCTGCTTTTTGCACATTTCTGCTCTACTACTTTGCATCAGATATGCAAATCCCAGTAATTAGTCTAATAAACAACTTTTTATCTGGGTTTAATGACAATATTATAAAAATAGGAGTAGGGGTGATACTTGCTTTGACATTGTTAAGCGGTTTAGTTTCTACAGGCACTGGCAAAAGAAAACCGAGGGCTTATAATACGCGTAGGCGTAGCAACTATAATAACAACGCTGGCTATGATTACAATGATGGCTATGATTACGACGATGATGGAGATGATGGAGACGACGGTGGAGATGATGGTGATGATTGAGAAAATCCCTGAACCTTTCTAAATGTCCCCGGAATGAACTTATCATGCTACCTATTAGGATAAGAATTTTCATATATTATATTGAGTTAGCTACTCGCGCGGGGACACCAGCTATTTCTATACAGCCATAATACACAATACAAGTTGCGGAAAACCTACATCAATAGCTCTTATAACAAACCTATATACAGTTAAGAAGCCGGAACTCATAACACAAAGTCCATGTGATAGAATCCCTCTCACACAATCAAAAAGAAGTCTCCTAGACATAGTAGTTTAGGAGACTTTTGTTGTATTGGGATAATTATCGTCACACGAAGTAAATAGTACAGCTGATTAAAACCTAATACATTTTCAGTTATATTTTTGCCTTTTTTAAGCTCTGTTAATACTTAATCAAAATATATCTAATTATTCTGGTTTCTTCATTTTTTCTACTACTGATGGCTTTGAGACGTTATATTTCTGTATACCCTTTTTCTTGTCGGCTTTCTTTTTCTTTGTTTCTCTTTTTCTCGGACTTTTATCTCCCATATTAATTACCTCCAATCACTCTTGTTTTAAGTATACTCTCATTAAGATATTATGGCTATTGGTACACTAAAAATCTTAAATAGAGTTAAGAAGCCGGAACTCATAACACAAAGCCCGGGGGTTCGAATTTCTCTTATATAACCAAATGAAAAAGACTCTCAAAAATGATAGTCTTTTTCAATATGGTATGAATAATAATTTACCTCAGGCAACCTTACCCAAAAACCAGTCTTCAAATCTTCTCTTAAATCCTTAACTTAAGATTATTTGCGCTTTTTATTCTTTTGTAATTTCAATTTTTCCTTTTTACTTAGCAGGAATCTATCGAACAAGATAATAATCGGTGGCAATACTATGAATGTACTTAATAGTGCTAACGAAATATTTATTACTGTCATCAACCCAAAATCTCTTAGAATCACGAATTGAGATATCATCAGCACTGAAAATCCACCAACTGTTGTCAGGCCTGAAGCCACTATGGCTTTTCCGATTCTTGTTACTGTGATAATCATAGCTTCAAGCTTTTCTTTTCCTGATTTGCGTTCTTCTAAATATCGTTCCAACAACATAACCGTCATCTCAGTACCCATCCCTAATACAAGGGCACCCATTGTTGCTGTGATTGGTGTGAATTTAATGCCAAGTAAATACATTATTCCGCTGGACATTCCAATTATTAGTCCTACTGGGATAATTGGTATCAACGCTTTGAAGAAATTTCTATAGATAAGTAGAAGTGCTGAAAATACTAAAATTAATCCTATGATGGTCATTTTTACTCGCCCGGATGTTAGTCCATTAACCATTTCTACATCGATAGCGCTTTTACCGGTAATTTGAATATCCATTTCAGTATCATTTGAATTACTTTGCAAATCTTCTATGAATGTCTGCAAATCATCTGTTGAAAGGTGTTTAATGTTTAAGAGTATTACGGCTTCAGAATTAGCTTCATTGATAAACATATCTACCTGTTCTTTAGGCAGGGTACTGATGATATCAATGTACTGCTCTGTGCTAAGGTTTTCATCCGGTGCAAAATTACTAACAAGGGTATCGATTGATTTTACCCCTACTACCTTATCGTCATAATTATTTTCCAGGCTACTTGTTTTAGATTGAATCCAGCCAATATTTTCTTCTGTCAGGATGTTGCTGTCTTTTAAGTAAATAACGATTTGATCTGTTGAACCTATTGCATCTCTAATGGTATGAATATCCAACAGTGCTTCCATATCCTGAGGCATAAATGTTTCGATATCTGTTTCTACACCGACTTCTTGATCAACTAAAAAACCGGCTCCTGCAAGGATTATTACGATGATTAATATCGGAATAGAAAGCTTAATTACTATTTTTGTGGAAAATTTTAAAATCTTATCTAATACTGTTTCTTTTACAGGTTTTCTTTTAATTGCCTTCTTCGTAGGTTTTTTCTTTATACTGAATTTTTCTCTTAAATGTAAAATTGGCAATAACAAAAACATGCTGCCGACAAAACTAATAATAACACCTATAGTCAGCATCTTTCCAAAATCCTGAATCATCGGTACTGGTGAAGCATATAACGATATAAACCCAAGCACAGTTGCAAAGACTGCTATTGCTATAGCTTTTCCTATTTGCCTTACAGTTTTTTTAACTGATTTTTCTTCTTCAAATCTATTATGGAACTGTATTGAGTAATCAATACCCAGCCCTATTAATATAGGAAATACTGCCATTGAAACCATAGTTATAGGAACGCTTAAAATACCCATAAATCCCAGGGTCGCAACAACTGATACCATAATAATACCAAGACTGAGCATTTTCCATTTCACTTTAAAAACAATAGCCAGAACAACGAACATAATTAAAACGGCCAGACCTACCATCATCATCATGTTGGTTTTCATCTCGCTTCTAAGTGATGAATCTAAAGCAGGTTTGCCGGATATGATATATGAAATAGTTTCAAACTCTTCATTTTCCAATGCAATCTTTAAATCTTCTACTATCTCGTCTTTATACGTATCCTCTAAATTACCCTGAAGTTTGACAACCATTAAACTATTGTAATCATCTATAATAATATCGTTAAACAGTGATCTTAATTCATTGTTTTCATCATATAATATACTATCCAATTCAGTTTGATCCGCCGGTATATCTGCAATCATCATGCTGCTTTTTTCATAAAAAACTGCTAATCCGGTAGAGATACCACTAAGATTATCTCCCATTGCAATGAATCCGGCTGCCATTTCTTTCAATTCTTCCGGTGAAATTCCTCCGGTTAATCCATCTTTCATTGTTGAAGTCTTACTATCTAAATTTTCACTTATACTAGCTAATGCAGCCGAGGTGTTTTCTGTGCCCTCTTTTATACCTGTACTTTTATCTCCCATTGTTTTAATACCTAAAGCACTTTTATTGATATTATTTGAAATTGCATTTAATTTAGTTATAAGTTCCTGATTCCCACCTGCTAAGTTTGTAAGTCCTTTTAATTGGGCTGAGGCTTCTTCTAGCCCACTAGCTGCTTCAAAAAGGCCTCCCTTAAGTTGCTCTAACCCTGCTGATAGATTATCCTGTGCAATAATAAGTTTGCTAAAGGCACTAGTTGACTCAGAAAGTCCATCTAGCATCTCTTCAATGTCTTGTGGATTCATTAATTCTTTTTGATTCAACTCATTACCAATACTTGATATTTTCGCACCCATATCAGCCAGACCATCGCTTATAGAAAGTAACTGGTTTTTAATTTCAACACTTTGTTTTTCAGTCATTTGGTGTACAATACTGGCCGGACTTGTAAATGAAAAAATATTGTCTTCATAATTGAATCTTTGCTCTATATTCCACATCTTTTGTATGTTTTCAAGAGACAATAAATTATCTTCATTATCATCTGTAAAAAGAATCAGTATTGAATCTCCTCCAAATGTGCTTTCCATTTGTTCATTTGATATATATACTTCATTGCTACTTTGAACCAACGTCTCATTTCCTGTTGCCATTCTCATATTTGACACGCCTGCAATTAAAATCGCAAATAGAACAATGGTAACTAATAGTGATTTGACCGGTTTTTTATTTATTAGCTTGCCTATACTTTTAAATATTTTATTCATGTAAATTTATCCTTTTTCTAGATTATTTTCATTGAGCATCAGTGCTGCCATTTTACCTACATAACTTTTCAAAATTTCTTCATTCTCTTCCGGCATATACAAAAAAGACAGTATTGACCCCATAAGCAACCTTATATTGAAATCTTTATCATTTACAGAGACACCAATTTTTTCTAACATGGTTTTCAGTGTTTGAA
>Ga0255364_10122_pt1 | contig 17505 bp, 15 predicted proteins | sample ANMaggSSYBR01G12_FD_182087 | JGI IMG/M metagenome (GOLD analysis project Ga0255364, IMG submission 182087) | Sediment cell enrichment communities from methane seep in Santa Monica Basin, California, United Staets - ANME aggregate JGI... | ecosystem: Environmental > Aquatic > Marine > Cold seeps >...
GTACCGATTATTCGAGTTTCCGGGAGACGGTCCTTTTGAAAGAGATTAAATAGCGCAGGAACCAATTTTCTATGGGTTAGATCACCGGAGGCGCCGAAAATTACAATCGTAATTGGATGAATATTCATAAAATTTTATACTCCATAGACAGGAATAGCTGCACCATGAATATCCCGGGAGGCTTCGGAAGATAAAAAGAGGATCACTTCTGCCAGAGAGTCCGGAGTTACCCATTTGGAAGAATCAGCATCTGGCATAGCTTCTCGATTGGCTGGTGTATCGATTGTACCTGGAAGAACACAGTTAACATTGATGCCTTGGGATTTTAATTCCGCAGACATGCTCTCAGTCAAACGAAGAACAGCTGTTTTTGCTGCACTGTAAGATCCCATCCTGGCTTTGCCGGCGAGTGCAGGCCTGGCTCCTATGGTGATGATCTTTCCGTTTTTTTGCTCCAACATTAGTGGAACAACAGCATTTGTAACGTTAAGCAAAGTCCGAACATTTAAGTTCATCATCCCATCCCAAGTTTTCCCGGTAGTTTCATGTACTTTTTCTCCCATCTTGAAACCACCGGCAGTGTGAACCAGAATATCTATCCGGCCAAAATGATCCACTGCTTTTTGTACTGCAGTTTTTACCATTGAGGCATCCGTCAAATCGACAGAGGAGATCAGCAAGTGATCTTTAGAATTTTCAAATAATGGATAGATATTTCTTAATCGGTCTTGATGACGATCAAGTAGGATCAGGGAAACTTCCTCAGCTGCAAATAGTTCGACTACAGCTGAACCTAAATTTCCGGCAGGTCCAGTAATTAAAGCTACTTTTTTAGTGTTCTTGCTGGCCAAGATTTCCTCCTAGAACGAGTTCTTCTATTCTGCTTTAACCGCATGGCCGCCAAATTGATTTCGCATAGCTGCTAAAATCTTGGCAGAAAAGTTTTCTTCCTTGCGGCTCACAAATCTTGCTTGTAAGGCAGCCGTGATAACCGGTGCTGGAACATCTAAATCAATGGATTCAAATACAGTCCAACGTCCTTCTCCACTGTCGGCGACCCACCCTTTGATGCCATCCAACTCTGGATTTTCCTTCAGCGCTTGGGCAGTTATATCAAGCAACCAGGATCGGATTACACTACCGAAACGCCAGATCTCGGCAATTTGCCCCAGATCCAATTGAAATTCCTCTTTTGCCTTTAAGATTTCAAATCCCTCAGCATAGGCTTGCATCAGGCCATACTCAATTCCGTTGTGGATCATTTTCGCAAAATGTCCTGAGCCGATAGGCCCTACGTGCCCCCAGCCCTGATCCTCACCGGGCGCAAGTGTTTTCAAAAGGGGAGTGATGGATTCAACCGCTTTTTTTTCACCCCCAATCATCATACTATATCCTTCTGTTAACCCCCAGATCCCACCGCTGGTACCAACATCAATAAAGGAGATCCCTTTCTCGGCCAGGGTCTTCCCATGCCGGATTGAACTCTGATAATTGCTATTTCCACCATCGATGAGGATATCTCCTTCATTAAGGAGAGAAGTCAAGCTTTTTATCGTCATCTCGGTCGGATCCCCAGCGGGAACCATAACCCAGACTACCCGGGGTTGAGGTAAATTCTCGATGACCTCTTCAAGGGAAAATGCTACCTGGAGCCCTTCATTTTCAGCCAATTCGCGGGTGATCTCTGGCGAAAGGTTAAAACCAATAATTTGATGTCCATTTCGTATCAATCGCCGGGCCATATTGGAGCCCATTTTCCCGAGGCCAATTATTGCTGCTTTCATATTTTTACTCCTGACCAAATGAAATTTTGCTGGAAGTTTTTCCAGTTTAATCTCAGATCTATATTGTAAATGATTAACGACAGCCTTCTTCCATCCAATGAGGAATGCCAACTCTGTGTAAATTGTTTGGTATTTTGTATACTGTATGTTTGGATGAACTGCGAGAGGGTTATCTTACCTTGTGTAGAATCAACTAGTCGGTCAGTTTATTCCCATTCTATAGTCCCGGGTGGTTTGCTCGTGATATCATAAACCACTCTATTCACTCCAGGAACTTCATTAACAATCCGGTTTGATATCTTCGCTAATAGTTCCGCTGGCAGTTTTGACCAGTCTGCGGTCATAAAATCATCTGTGGAAACCGCTCTCAAGGCAATTACGTCCTCATAAGTACGTTTATCTCCCATAACTCCGACTGTTTTAACAGGAAGAAGGACAGCAAAACTCTGAGATGTCTCTTGAGCTGTGGATTTTTTTGATGACCGTAAAAGTTTGGCCTGAGCAAGTTCATAGATAAATATCTGATCGGCTGCCCTCAGGCGTTCTATCCTCTCCTCTGTAACTTCTCCCAAGCAGCGAATAGCTAAACCGGGCCCAGGAAAGGGTTGACGCCAGATCAATGAATCCGGTAGTCCGAGAACTTCACCAATTTTTCTCACTTCATCCTTGAATAGGTATCTGAGTGGTTCTACCAGCTCGAACTCCATTCTTTCAGGTAGCCCCCCGACATTGTGGTGGGTTTTGATAGTTTCCGTTTGGCCCCTATCTGGAGCATAAGATTCAACTACATCCGGGTAGATAGTACCCTGGACTAAATATTTGGGATGATCTAGTTCTTTTGCTTGGTTTTCAAAAACACGGATGAACCGATTTCCGATTATGGAACGTTTATCTTCCGGATCTGTAATACCGTTCAGATCCTTGAAAAAGAGATCTGCTGCCTGAATAGTATGCAGTTTCACACCAAGTGATTCTTTAAGAGCAAAGATTACTTGCTCGCACTCATTTTTCCTGAGCAACCCGGTGTCCACGAAAACAGCATCCAATTGGTTGCCGATGGCGTTAAAGACAAGCGTAGTTGCGACGCTGGAATCTACACCTCCACTAACTGCTGATAGTACCCGGGCAGAACCCACCTGATCCCTGATTTGATCAATGCTCTTTTTTATGATTGACTTGGGTGTCCAGTCAGGATCAATCCTACTTATATTGAATAGAAAATTTCTGATGATTCTTTCACCGATTGGAGTGTGTTTAACTTCAGGATGAAATTGAACTCCATAATAACGTCGGTTTGGATCTCCCATGGCTGCCACAGGGGAATTAGCGGTTTTCGCCAGAATTTCAAAACCTGGAGGAAGCTTCTCAATGCGATCTCCATGGGACATCCATGCCTTGTGGGTACCTTTAGGTATTAAGGAATTTTCGTGAAAAACTTCCAGTTCAGATTGTCCATATTCTCTATCTGTTGATGGAATGACTTCACCCCCCAGCGCATCTGTAAGTGCTTGCATTCCGTAACAGATACCCAATATAGGAACACCTATAGTAAGTAGATAAGAGGGAAGTTTGGGGGCATCTGAAGAATAAATGGATGCCGGACCGCCAGATAATATTATCCCCTTTGGATTAAGGTCAAGAACAGAACCCTGTTTCGCATTCCAGGGAAGCTGATGACAGAAAACAGATTGATCTCGTACAAGTCGAGTGATCAATTGTGTATACTGCGATCCGAAATCAAGGATGACTAGCGAGTTTTCTACCATCATTAATAAAATAGGATAGTATCATTCTCCATAGATTTTATCCGGGCGAGAGAGTGAACTGGTATATTTAACTTTTCCAACCTTTCCCGTCCAGATTCGAAAGTTTTTTCTATCAACGCCCCAACACCAATAATTGTGGAACCTGCTATCTCAGCCAGTCGTATTAGACCTAATATTGTCATACCGGTAGCTAAAAAATCATCGATGATCAGTACCCGTTCTCCTTTTCCGAGGTATTCCGGGGAGACGATCAGCTCCACAGTTCTTCCTTTTGTATGAGAGGGGGACAATGTGAGTAAGACTTGATCAGGCATGGTTATGGGTTTAGTTTTACGAGCGAATACAACCGGGATATTCATATGGAGGCCGGTTGAAACAGCTGGTGCAATTCCTGAAATTTCTGCAGTCAGGATTTTTGTGGGGGAGAGCTCCTTAAATAATCGGGCAAATTCCTTTCCGGCTTCGTTCATTAATTTAGGGTCAACTTGATGGTTGATAAAACCATCAACTTTGAGAATACCATTACCGATATGTTTACCCTCTAATAGGATGCGTTCCTTCAATTGTTTCATTTGCCCTCCTATAAAAATCCTATGGATCACATAGATTGGATTATATTGTAAGTTGAATAAATTGGTCACACAATCTAACAGATATTCAAAAGCCCCCAATGTCATTTCTGGCATTGGGGGCTTTTATAAAAATTAATGTAGGTTTATCAACCTTTACTTGGCATATATCTAGCCAGCTTCATAGCCAGGTTTGAAAGAGGTAGACTCTGGAGCCAAATTTTCCCCGGTCCTGTTAGCGTTGCCAGGAACAATCCTTCCCCGGAGAAGAGAACATTCTTAAGCCCTTTAACACCAGCAATATCGTAATTTACCGCTGGTTCAAACATAGCTATATGTCCTGGATCAACCATAATCCGCTCACCGGGTGCCAATTGAATTTCCCGGACCTCTCCCGGAATCTCTACAAAGGCAATTCCTGGACCAGTTATCTTCTGCAAAATAAAACCCTCACCGCCGAAAAGACCAGCTCCGAGTTTCTTGCGAAAATGCATTTCCAATTTTACTTTTTGTTCGGCACACATGAAGGAATCTTTTTGACAGATCATGCTCTGCCCAGGTTCCAGGTTGATGGCGATAACCTTTCCAGGAGCTTCAGGTGTAAAGGTAATTAAACCGTCTTGGGATTTACAGGTGTAGGTTGTCAGGAACAGGGATTCTCCTGCCAGCATACGACCAATGCCTGCACCAAGACCACCCTTGGTGCTGGTATCCATATCGAAGGATCCTCTCATCCAGGCCATCCCCCCGGATTCTGTGTAAACTGATTCGCCTTGTTTAAGGTGGATATCCACCGTTTCCATAATTGTTCCACTGATTTTGTACTGCATGGTCCTCCTCCTCTTATGCATAATGCAGCTGAAAATTGATCTGGCCGGATTCTGTATCTGGAAAACTATTTCAGGTTTATTCAGTTTCCGGTACAATAGTAGCTTGCTTTTATTATACGGAAAACTGAGGAAAATGTTGTATCTTGGAGAAGCAGCCGCAGTTATCACTTCAATAACCTTCGCAATTAATTCAGCGCTTTTTACGCTGGCGGGTAGAGAGGTTGGTTCTTTAGTTGTTAATCGCCTACGTTTGATAGCCGCGAGTTTTTTCTTAATTGCCGCTCACTGGATATTTTTAGGAACGCCTTGGCCGACTGACGCAGATTTCGACCGCTGGTTTTGGTTGGGATTATCCGGTATTGTGGGTTTGGTTCTAGGTGATGCTTTTCTGTTTCAGGCATTTGTATGGGTTGGTCCCCGAATATCCATGCTGATGATGAGTTTAGCTCCCATCCTGGCAGCTTTCACTGCCTGGATTTTCTTGGGAGAAGCTTTAACATGGTGGCAGTTAATGGGAATTTTCTTAACGATCATTGGTGTGATGTGGGTTGTGCTCGAAAAGAATCAAAAACAGGGTCTACAGAAAGAAAATTACCTGCGAGGGATATTGTTTGGTTTGGGTGGGGCAATTGGGCAAGCGTTGGGATTGGTTTTGGCTAAAATTGGGCTGGGAGATTTGTTTTCTCCCATATCCGGTAATTTCATTCGCATGTTTACCGCCATGATTGTTATCTGGTTGATAACAATCATTCAAAGGCAAGCCAGAACAACAATCCAGCATGCGATAGCGTATCCTGATGCATTATGGAAGATCATAGGAGGTGCTTTTACAGGTCCATTTCTGGGTGTATCTCTGTCATTATTTGCGCTGCAGTATACCAGTATCGGAGTTGCGAGTACACTGATGGCTCTTCCTCCCATATTTTTACTCCCGGTGGATTATTTTTATTTCAAAGAGAGATTTGGATGGGGAGCCATAGCAGGAACCCTAATCGCCATGTTGGGAGTTGCAGTGCTTTTCCTGGTTTAATTCGGATTTCTACCTAAAGATATCGGCGTGCTATAATGCAGGGCACAAAAAAGCAAATATTGAAGTTGGTTTGGATTTGTTGGAGGATAGATGTATAAAACGCATACTTGTGGTGAGTTGGGGGCAAAGGATATTGGCAAGGAAGTATCTTTAGCTGGCTGGGTTGATCGCTTACGGGATCTGGGTGGAGTAACCTTTCTGGATTTACGAGATCGGTTTGGCATAGTTCAGTTGGTATCCAATCCTGAAACATCTCCAGAAGTTCATCAAAAACTTATCCCGGTCCGGATGGAATGGGTGATTCAAGCTGTTGGTATTGTCAGGAAACGGCCTGATGGTATGGCAAATCCTGATCTAGCCACAGGTGAAATTGAAATTGAACTCACTCAAGTGAAGATATTAAACCCTGCTAAAACACCGCCATTTCTTATCAATCAAGAAGAAGACGTGGAAGAACAAACCCGATTAAAGTATCGTTATCTGGACTTGCGTCGTCCCCGGATGAGGGATAATATCATCCTCCGCCATCAGGTAGTATCATTTATCCGAAATTATCTGGATCAAAAGGCTTTCTTAGAAATTGAAACACCAATACTGTTTAAAACCACACCAGAAGGAGCCCGGGATTATATTGTTCCCTCACGGGTACACCCGGGAGAATTTTATGCTCTCCCTCAGTCTCCTCAACAGTTGAAACAGATGCTCATGGTCGCAGGAATGGAGCGGTATTTCCAGATAGCACGTTGTTTCAGAGATGAAGATCAACGGGGAGACCGTCAACCAGAATTTACTCAACTTGATATTGAGATGTCTTTTGTCGAACGGGAAGATGTGATGGATTTACTGGAAGGCTTATATACCGAGTTGGTTAAAGCAGTTACTCCTCAGAAGAAGGTATATGAAACTCCCTGGCCCCGGTTGACCTATGAGCAAGCCCTGGAAAGATTTGGTAAAGATAACCCGGATATCCGTTTCGGTATGGAGCTTCACAATATCTCGGAAATAGCTCCAGAATCAGGATTTAGAGTATTTTCGGAAACTATCGAAAAAGGTGGAACAGTTCGTGGGATTAATGCCAAAGGTTTAGGAGATTACAGTAGAAAACAAATTGATGAATTAACAGAATATGTCAAAGTGTATGGTGCTGGCGGATTGGCATACCTGGCATTGACATCGGATGGAGAAGAACGCTCATCTTTTGCAAAATTCTTGACGGAAAAAGTAAAAACCCAAATCCAGAAATTATTGGATGCTGAACCCGGTGATTTGCTCCTGTTTGTTGCTGATACCCCAGCAATAGTTTTTGAAAGTCTGGGACGATTACGGGAAAAACTCCGGGACCGCCTCGAGTTGGTAGATCAAGACACACTTGGTTTTTGCTGGGTGATCGATTTTCCACTCGTAAATTACAACAAGGATGAAAAGCGCTGGGATCCAAGTCACCATTTATTTACATCTCCAATGATGGAAGACATAAAGAATTTGGATAAAGATCCTTCCCTGGTACGGGGACAACAATACGATCTTGCCCTCAATGGATACGAAATCGGTGGTGGTTCCATCAGGATCCATGATGCTGAGCTGCAGGAAAAGATCTTTGGTTTAATTGGACTTGATATGGAAGTTGCCAGAGAACGATTTGGGCATATGCTTCAAGCCTTTTCCTACGGCACCCCACCCCATGGAGGAATTGCTTCCGGGATCGATCGTTTATGTATGCTTTTAGCAAATGAGCCCAATATCAGGGAAGTGATAGCTTTTCCAAAGAATCAGTCAGCCCGGGATCTGATGGGAAATGCTCCTTCGCCTGTTGAGCCCGAACAAATGGAAGAATTGCACATCAAATTGGATTTAGATTAAGCCAATTTAATAATTATTTTAATCCCCTATTCACGCAGGAAGACGTATGGTAAAGTGTATTTCACCCTGCTGTGTACGTGATGTGACAAACGTGTTTTGAGCCAACACTAACTTTTAGGGGTCCAATATTCCAATAGTAACGCGATAGGCCTGAGCCAAGGCGAAGCTATTGATGAGGAAACCCAATCTGCGAAAGCAGGTTCAAGACTAAGTCACACACGGCATGGTGGGGTGTTCTTATTTAATGGGGGAGTTGGTAAAAATATGTAGAAATAACACAACCTGATATACAAACGCACAGTTACCCAATTGGATAATCTGAGCAAACTCCTCAAACGAGGGTGACCTCCAGTATAATATTATATATACTGTAAATACTGTCATTTAATAGATCGCCGATTAAATCCAAGTTTGGTCTAATTTATCTCTCTGGAGGATAAATGAACAAACATCCCGTTTTTCTCAATCAAAAGTTCTTATATATTATGTCTGTTGTTTGTGTTTTAATAATTACCGGACTTGCTTGCAATCTACCTGTACAAGATCTTTCCTCAGAGAATACTAGTGATAATCCAGATCAGATTGAGGCTGCAATTGTTGAGACCCTGATCGCCATGGCCCCAGAGGATCAAGAGAAAGAAGAGTCTCAAGATACAGAATCGAATGAAATTGAATCTATAGAGATTACAGCCACGTTAACGCCAAGTATCACTCCTTCACCAACAGTTACTTTAACTCCGACCGTAGAGGTGGCTCAAGGCTTTATATCAGAAAATACCAATTGCCGGATAGGACCAGGTGATGTCTATGGAATAATTCATACTTTCATGGCAGGAGATATCGTAAATCTGGTTGGAAAAGATCTCTCCGAGACCTATTGGTTTATTCAAGATCAGGATCAGGGAAGTATCAATTGCTGGCTGTGGGGAAAATATGCCACTCCGGAAGGAAATACAGCAGACTTGCCAGTATTTACTCCTCCACCAACACCTATACCAGTGGCAAATTATACTATTGCATATAAAGATACAACGTCTGGGGGGAAACACATTACGGTGACTATAAAAAATACTGGTGATCTGACTCTGGAATCATATTCTGCCACTTTTAAAGACATGGTGACTACTGAAACAGTTGACCAAACCAAGAATCAATTTGACAGTAAAGACAAGATACCTGCTGGCAAGACCGGATTGATTACCACTAGCTATTCTTTTTGCAGCGATACCACAGGACACAATATTAAGGTTTTCATCAAAATATGCACAGAGAATAATCTGGGCGGAGTATGTGTATCAAAAACAGCTCAATTTGAATCAAAATAAATTTTTCATAGATACAGATTTCCATTGTTTTGTGAGTTAATCAGGGGGATAAAGATAAGAAGGATATTTTTGGGTTAGATTTCCTTCGGTGGGATTATCTTATTGATTGCGGCTTGGATAATTTTATTATGGTCAAATGCCAATGGTGGCAAGTGTGAAAGGTCAAACCAGATTGCCTCAGCAGCATCGCTGCCTGCTTGGGGCAGGATTGGATCATCATCTTCGATCACAGCGCCGTACGCAGTTGAAATAATCCTCTCTCTTGGATCTCTGTCCAGATCACTAAATGTATGGATTTGGACAAGCCTAATATTTTCCAACCCTGTTTCTTCTCTTAATTCTCTTCCAGCGGCTTCTTCGAGCGTTTCATTGAGATCCACAAATCCCCCGGGGAGGGCATATTTTCCTGCGAAGGGTTCCTGGCCCCGCTTTATAAGGAGAACCCGGTATAGTTCTTGCACTCTCTGGAATAAGACAATGTCTATTGTTAAGGCAGGTCTGGGGTATTGGTAAGTATACAAAGTCGTTAGCTCCCTGAAAGGAAAGAATAATCAATGAAATTCGTATATAATTCTAATATAACTTATTTGCTGAGAGATAAAACCTCACAATGGAGGAAAAGTTATCATGCGTAAAATTAAATTTCGTTATTTTATCGTGGCAATAGCAATACTTTTTGGCCTTACAGCCTGCACATTGCCTGGATTTTCCACACCCACGCCTTTCTCTTTTCCCACACCGGATAAAACAATGACTGCGCTGTTTGAGCCTACTCAGGCTGCACCCGCGACATCAGCTGCAGATGTGGATGCGGATTCATCCACGAATGGAGATGGGCAGGATGCTGGTGATGAAGAGAAAGATTTACCGACCGAAACTCCCAAAACGATTGCTACTGCTACTGGGGAAGTTCCCACTGCGACTGAAGAACCAGCCGAAACGGCTGAACCAACGGCAATTTCCTATGTAGGACCAGCTGCTCGAAGTGGACCTTCCATTATTGCAGACTTTGTGGATCCTAATTCCGTCACCGATGGTGATTTGTCTGATTGGAACCTGCCGATTCAGAAGGTGATTACCCACGTTGTCTACGGAGCAGATGAATACGATGATGAAGAAGATATTTCCGGATCAGTTGTAGCCGGTTGGGACAATAATTTTTTATATCTTGGTATACGGGTAAAAGATGATAAATATGTCCAGCATGCCACAAAGGAACAGATTTATCTGGGAGACAGTATAGAAATCCTTTTCGACCGGTATGTTAGCGATGACTATTACCTGCAAGCGATGACAAGCGATGATTATCAGATAGGCATCTCTCCAGGGGAATGTATTGGTACCTGTTTAATCAGCATAGGAAAAGTTGCTTCCCCTTTTATGGTTCATACACTAACACCAGCCTCCTGTTCTTTAGATCCCCCTGAAGCATACATCTGGTTCCCAAAAACTGAGGCAGGAAGGACAACTGATATAAAAATTGGTGCAGTTGGAATGGGAAGCGGCAGTGGATATCAGATTGAGTTTAAGATCCCCTGGGATTTGCTGGGAGTGTCAACACCAGCAGTAGGAGATCATTATGGATTTGCAATCTCAATTAGTGATAATGACAATGCAGGAGATAAAGAACAACAAACTGTTGTAAGCAATGTTCCCACCCGGTATTTTGTAGATCCTACAACCTGGGGCGACCTTTACTTGAAATAAGATTTCAAATTGAAGAATAAAAAAAGCGGAACAGAGTTCTCTGTTCCGCTTTTTGGTTTAGATATGTTTTTATTAATCCAGATAGGCCTGTAATTTTTCCTGGATTCGGGGATTCCTGAGTCGGCGTAAAGCCTGGGCTTCAATCTGACGGATTCGCTCCCGGGTAACTCCCATCTTTTTTCCTACTTCGTTTAATGTCAGGGTTCTGCCGTCAACCAGACCGTAGCGCATTTCCAGGATCCTGGTTTCCCGGGGAGGAAGTTCAGATAAAGCCTCCTGGAGATGTTCTCGAAGAAGGATTCCAGTTGCTTCTTCATCGGGTGGAATTACGTCAGCATCGGCAATAAAATCACCCAGCTGGGCATCATCTTCTTTGCCGGTGGGCATTTCTAGGGAAAGGGGCCGCCGAGCATGTTTCATCATATCATGAACATCATCCGGAGTGACATTGAGGGCTTCTGCCAATTCATCAGGATTAGGATCCCTGTTTAAATCCTGTTTCAATTGATGCTGCATGCGGATCATTTTATTGATTTTGTCACCCATATGTACTGGAACACGAATTGTTCGTCCCTGGTCTGCGATTGCCCTGGTAATAGCCTGGCGAATCCACCAGGTGGCATAAGTGCTGAATTTATAACCACGGTCGCGTTCAAATTTCAGGGCAGCCCGCATCATACCAATATTGCCTTCCTGAATTAGATCTAAGAAAGATACACCCCGCCCAACGTATTTTTTTGCGATACTGATGACAAGCCGGGAGTTAGCCTGGATGAGATGTTCAAATGCCTCCCAACCCTCGTCAACAGTTTCGCTTAATTCTTCCCGTTGATCCAGAGTGATTTCTTCTTCTGCCAACCTCTTTTGAGCCTTTCTACCGTTGTCAATTAGCTCGGTTAGATTTTGCTCCTCCTCCCGTGTTAAAAGGGGAACTTTTCCAGCTTGTTTAATATAAAGACCAACTGTATCGCTGGTGCTGATATTCTCCAAGGGGTCATCTTCATCAAAGAAGCTATCTGGAACGATGTCCAGATCATCCTCGTCGTCATCATCAAATAATTCTTCCGCTTCTTCTTCACTTTCTACATAGGGAATATCTGCCGTTAGCAGGGCAGAAAATGCTTCTTCCAACTGATCCACATTGTTTTCAGCTTTTGGATAGATCTCGGAAATATCATCTAGCGTTACATAACCCTTATTGCTCCCAATCTGGAGTAAATGGGCGAGAGGATTTTCATATTCAGAGGTTGTTTGTTCTATATTCTTATTACCCATACTTTTTACGCATTACCTATTCGATAAAACAGACTATTAAAACCCATCCACGTTAATCAATGGATGGGTTTTGTCTTTACTTGGAGTTTCATTATAGCATAGTACCAAATTGTACAAGGGGTAATTTACCTTTCAAATATTTATTTAACAATTCACAAAAGGAGTGAATTTTCCTGGAATTAGTTGCAATCAATAACTATTTTCTTATTAACGGAAAAAACCGCCCGATATTTCATATTCAGGCGGTTTTGGATCCATGTTCTGTAAATAATTATTGGGCCAGGAACTCAGTAAACCAATGCTGAAGGACATTTTCTGCTGGTTTTCCGTGGATGGATATTGACTTATCATGCAGTACAACCGGGGCATAATACCCCCGGGAGATAATGCCGGAAACCCAATTTTTCCCGTTTATTGCGGATAAATAGGCAGTATAAATTTTTGCCTGATTATCAAGATTTATTTCATAGTCAGGTACAGAAGGCGCAGGGTTGGTAAATACCGCTAATCCCTGGCACGTTTCAGTCTCTTCCGCATCGCAACCCATTCCCCAATCTGACACGGATGGATAAGTCAGACGCAAGACCAATAATTTATCATCGGGTTTCATCCAGGCTGACCAGAAGTCGTTTATTTCATTATTAAGTGATCCTTCCGCCTGGTTGTTTAGATCATCTTGGGTAGAAGATTCATCAATACTTATCTGAGGAGACCAATTCAAATGGACTTGGTCGATATATTGAAAATAGTCAGGTATTTGTTCGTTAGCAGGAAGAGACATTGACCAGGCAATTGTGCCAGAAAAATGAGTGTCGACCTCTTCCAGGATTTCACTCCAGCGAATTTTGGAGTCTGCCGGCACACCGGATGGATCTCCATTGGCGAGTTTTCCTCCCGGAAGTGCTGGGGAAAGCCAATCTCCTCCAAGCACTAGTGTATCGATTCCCTGCATTTCAGCCAGATCAGCAAAATGTACCGCAAAATTTTGATATTGATCAAACCAACTATTCCACCAACCAAAATCGAGGGGTGCGGATTCCCACCAAATTTCAGGTGTATCCGGGAAGTGAGGTTGGGGATGGAGAGCTACCTGAAGATTGTGTTGGAGTGCAAGATTAGACATGAACGAGAGATCTAACCAAAGCGGATCTTGGTTCGGGTTGGGTTCAATCACGGGAGGGACTTGATGAGTAAACGACCAGGTTGGTGTTAAAACAATCATCTTGGCATTCATGTCTGCGATAGCAGGTATGGCGGAAGAGAAATGAACAGAACTGGCAGCCTTGTTTCCAGGCATGAATTCAATCCCGGTTATAAATTGTTCTCCCCTGGGTTGTATGATCGGTTGAGGAATGGTCATTGAAGGTGATTCTGATTCCAACCAGGCCCAGCTTTCTACTGTGTCCGCAATATATTGTGGTTCAAGACTGGGGCTTACTGTCCGCCCCGCAGGCGATTCTCCCATAGTGGCCAGATCATCTGCAATTCCGCATTCTCCTTCTCTACAATATCTATATGCCAGATCAGAGATAATATCAAAAGGTGAGAACAGGATAAAAACCCAGTGGTTTGGAGCGAGTTCGGTCATGGGTAGAGGAGTAGTCCACCCATAAGGGTTAAACTGGATGGTTATCTCTTCTCCAGCGGGGGTATTATCGGGTGTCCACAAATCAAAAGTGATTGACTCCTTTTTGCCCGCTTTCCAGGTGATTACCTCATCTGTGATTTGGATAGGGTGATCCGGGACGATAAATCTGCGTAGATTGAATCTGCCATCTTCAGTATGTTCAGCATTCCAGAAACCGTCTCCAAGGGTATATTTGTAGAGGATTTCCGTACCCACAGGCAGAGATAGAATGATGCCGTATAGATTGTCTCCAGCGTTGGCAAGTTTTGGAATTCTGTGTGGAGTTGTGTTCATTCCGCCCGGTAAGTTGCCAAATGTATTCCCCAGCTGGTAAAGGTTGCCGACCAGACGGACACTATTTTCCGGGGTCCCGATTGGGACAGATACCAGGAAAGTAACATCAACAAAATCCCTGGGAGAGATAAAGAGGTTAGCTTCAGTATTTGCCTGAGTTGCTACTTCCGCTCCTTGCTGAATGATTTGGTAATTGCCATCAGGAGCATACACAACAAGATTGTGTACACCAGGAGGTAGACCTTGAAGCATGTACTTGCCGGATGCTGTTGTGAAAGATTGTGTTCCACCACCCGAGATAAGCATACCGGGCACTGGTTCACCCGAAATTTCATCCAGGATTACCCCTGAAATTCTTCCCGGTTCCGGCCAGATATATTTTGTATCCGACCATCTAGTGACTACATCCCGGATTTCCAGGGGATTATCCGCCTGTGCTAAACGGTACCGTACCTGTTCATCTGACTGGGTATGTTCAATAACTGCGTATTGATTCTGCCGGGTATAACGATATTTTATAACTGTATGTTGTGGTACCGTCAGAGTCGTTTTGTAAATCAAACCCTGATCAAGATTTTTTTCACCCACAGCTGGTTCCATCGGGTGAGCATCAGCATTTACTCCCAACCCGGTAACTTCATCCAATGTGCTGAGGTATATCAGCTCTCCCTCCGGCGTGTTGAGTGGGACTTGAACATAGAATGTGACTTCAACCACAACTAGGGCTGGTTCGCTCGAACCGAAATTTGGGAGAATATTCTCCAATGAGATGCTGCCACAGCTGCCGAGAAGGACAGAGCTAAGAATTAACAAAATTAATATGAACCATTTTTTGGGTTGAACGGACATATCAGATCTCCGTTTTAATTAAGTGAATGAGAATTTCAATATTTTGGATTTTCCTGATAGGCATTTCCATTTGTTTCTCGGCAGATAGTTTAATTACAAATATACCTTTTTGTACTGAAATGCCCTCAATGAATTCCCAGGGAAGTTCCTGTTTAGGGAGATATAACTTCTGTTTTGTGATGGAAACATCACCAAAAGGAATGATCTCGCCTCCTTGAAATGCTTTGATTAATCTGGGTCTCAACAGATTGTACACTTGCTTCTTGATTGTTTTTTTAAGTCCTTCACGATCGTGGAGGTCAGGATGACATGGAAGCGGAGGGTATCTACGACTGTGAAGTATTAAGTAGTGGCGGGTTTTATTGATAATCCGGAAAAAAGATTTGTTTACTGAATAACTGGTGATGCCCTGAATGTCTTCCCAGTTCAGTAATCGCTTCCGACTGGGTGGGTAGTGCAATAATAGACCCCAGGCATAAACTTCTATCCATGTATGGACTTTCTTAAACCTGTTTAATGTATAGAAAAGCAGAGGCAAAACCAGAAAGCCACTGACCAGAAACCAGATTCTACCCCAGGATGATGCAGCCGCAGGACCAAAGCTTGAATAACCGTACAGTGTGCGCCACAATCCATACCCCAGGGGTGCCAATACTACGATGGTCAGAGGGAAAAATACTGTTAAAAGATCCCGCCAGAGTAATTGCTGAAGGTAGTACCTGGCAATTGGTGTTCCTAAATCAGTTCGTTTAGATTTCGCCACAAACTAACCCTTAATTGAATAATAGGCAAATGATAGCCTAGATTATAGACCAGATTGAGTTAGTTTGCATAATAAAAGGAACCATACACCTGAGAGTATTACGGTTCCTTTTAATGGAGTTAAGCTGGTATAAAGTACACGTCTGTGGGTTTTAGTTTGCTATTCCTGAGGAATTGGGGTTTTAACTCCATTCCGATCCAGTTCAGGTTAGCATGGTTTGGATCTACACCCATCAATCTGCTGAGAAGTAAGGTATTAACCCCTTCAAATTCGATCAAAGCCAGGACATATGGAGTCTGATCCAAAAACTCTTCTGATCCGAAGTGGCAGACTGTGAAAGCATGCACAGCGGCTTTTCTGTCGGTAATATCGATCCATTCCGTTTCATCCCCGGTGTACATATCATGGCCGCGGGGAGTTGCATAGGTATAGCCTGTTTCCGGGTCTCTGTTGGCGAGGATTTTTTTGTTAGATAATCCAGCAAACCAGGGGCTATCCTGGGCATACGAGTGCAGGTAGACGATATTGTAGGGTTGTTCAATTTGGATAGGGGCCATATGTTTCAGCCAGGCCAGCGCTTCGGGAGAAGTTTCCAGAGGAAATGGCAGGTTGTGAACAATGGTTCCACCCAGGGTTTCAGGTTGTTTTTCAGGTATTTTAGCCATGGATCCTCCTTATTCCTTTTCCAGAATACTGACAGTAACATAGGTACCCGTACCAGCATGGGAGTGGATTGCTCCTTTCCGGGCATCCTTAACCTGCAATGTTTTGTCATTAAAATGTTTTTCAATGGATCCCTGCAGCTGCCAGATTGCAAATACTGCTTGCATTAATCCAGTTGCGCCCACAGGATGACCGCATGCGATTAGTCCTCCAGAGGGATTTACAGGACAGATGGGCTTATCTTCCAGATCCAATCCATAGTCAATGTTTGGAAGAAAAGCTTTCCCTGATGCGGCAAATGGACCACCCTCTCCATAGCGACACAATCCAAGATCTTCATATGTCTGGACTTCACTGGATGTATAAGCGTCATGTAGCTCAATAAAATCCAGTTCTGTAAGGGGGTCCTGGATAGAGGCATGTTTGTAGGCCATATTACCCGCGGTCCGGCCAGCTCTAAAGGAATGTACTCCTGGATAGCGAGTGCCGTGATCCCAAAGACCCTTATAATATTTCATCGTTTCCTTGGAATCTTTCTCCTGCTGGGTTGCATAATTCTTAATAAAATTGTCATAATCAACGTGAGGACGATCCGACATCCGCATGGCGTCAGTTCCTCTGCCTATTCCGGTCACTTTTACGAGTGGGTGAGGGATTTTTGCGCCAGCTTTTTCAAGTCTCTTTATCCCTTCTTCTGATGCAAGCACCGTTGCTGCGGCTCCATCAGACATGACACAAATATCCAATCTGGTCAATGGCCAGGCAACCATGGTGGCATCCCGTACATCCTGTATCGTATAGCGGTTCCTTTTCTGGGCATAGGGGTTATGATACGCATTCAGGTGGTTTTTTACACTGACGTGGGCCATTTGCTCAACGGTTGTGCCAAATTCTTTCATATGGCGTGTGACCATCATGGCATAATATCCAGAATAAAAACCTCCCACGGGGTAATCAAATGAGACATCGGAAGCCAGGGCGATAAACTCGTTACCTTTCCAGGTTTCAACATGGCTCATGGTTTCAAAACCATAAGCAATAACGATATCCATATGCCCGCTGGCGATGGATTTCCAGGCTTCTTGAAAACACAAACCACCGGTTGCACCTCCCCCTTCAACCCGATGGCTTGGTTTTGGACACAAACCTAGATAATCTTGTGC
>Ga0255364_10114_pt1 | contig 17504 bp, 10 predicted proteins | sample ANMaggSSYBR01G12_FD_182087 | JGI IMG/M metagenome (GOLD analysis project Ga0255364, IMG submission 182087) | Sediment cell enrichment communities from methane seep in Santa Monica Basin, California, United Staets - ANME aggregate JGI... | ecosystem: Environmental > Aquatic > Marine > Cold seeps >...
TTGGCAAAACAGTTCCGCAGAATCTAGAGTTGTTGGATCGGTTGAATGAAATTCGAGAGCTGGGATATCCAGTTTTGCTTGGTCCTTCCCGGAAATCATTTATCGGATATACATTGGACTTACCCCCGGACGACCGGTTTGAAGGTACAGCAGCCGCGGTTGCGGTAGGGATTGTACGCGGCGCAGATATCATCCGGGTTCATGATGTCCCGGAGATGATACGAGTTTCCCGGATGACTGATGCCCTGGTCAGACGTTAGAAAATGCAGGTAAATTACAGGTAACTAATTGAAGAGAGACCGAAACCCGGACAGATTACCAGTCCGGGTTTTTGATTCAATTTATTCTTACATCAAGTTAATATTCATACGGTAAAGTGAGAGAATAACAAGTTGAATTGGGAGGCAGGTATGAATGACAATCTAGAACCAAAGCTGAAAGATACCAGCGGTCCTATTGCGTTTCAAACAGAAATTAAACAATTATTAAACATCCTTGTACATTCTCTATACACTAAAAAAGAAATATTTATTAGAGAATTATTGTCCAATGCGTCCGATGCGTTAACCCAGATGCGTTATATTCAACAGACAGACCATGAGATCCTGGATCCCTCCCAGGAATTAGAGATCAGGATTGAGGTCGACAAGGAGAAAGGGCTGCTCAGGATTTCCGATACCGGCATTGGCATGACCAGCGAGGAATTGAAAACCAATCTTGGCACCATCGCCCAATCGGGCGCCAGGGCGTTCCTCGAAGCCGCTCAGGGAGATGATTCTAATCTTGTCGATGTAATTGGCAGATTCGGAGTTGGGTTTTACTCCGTATTTATGGCTGCCGACTGGGTGAAAGTCACCTCAAGGAGTTACAAATCGGGTGAGGATGCCGCCAGCTGGTTTGCTACCGGAGCGGATACCTTCGAAATCGGATCCTCAGATAAAGAGCCCCGGGGGACGACTATTGAAGTAAAACTGAAAGAAGATACGCTTGAATTTGCTGATGAATACCGTTTAAAGGAAATCATCAAAAAACATTCCGATTATATACCTTTTCCGATTTATGTTAATGAGGATGAAGAACAAACCAACCGTCAGAATGCGATCTGGCGGGAAAATCCCAGATCTGTAGAGGAAGAACAATACCATGAATTTTACCGGCAGTTGACTCTTGAACTGGAGCAACCGCTGGAAACAATTCACTTTGTGGCTGATGCTCCGCTGATGATCTATGCTTTGATGTATCTCCCTGCTGCACCAGATCGGGGGATGTTTACTCTTCGGGAACAAGATGGATTGAAACTGTATGCCCGCAAGATTTTAATTGAGGAGTATTCCAAGGATCTGCTACCCCCTTATTACCGATTTATTCAGGGAGTTGTTGATGCGGAAGATTTACCTCTCAATGTGTCGCGGGAGAGTGTTCAAGCCACTGCTTTGATCAATCGAATTAATAAAATCCTGACTAACCAGGTAACACAAAAACTGAAAGAAATGGCAAACAAAGAGCCAGAAGCCTATCTTGATTTCTGGAGTAAATTTGGTCAATTCATCAAGGAAGGAGTGGCATCAAAGGATACCAATGGGGAAGATTTATCTGAACTGCTGCTCTTCCGCACCACAACCAGTCCGGACCAATGGTCATCCCTCGATGATTACCTGGAGCATATGAAACCGGGACAGGAAAAGATTTATTACATTTTAGGGGATGATGAAAGCTCAGTCTCCCGAAGTCCGCACCTGGATTATTTCCAGACCCATTGTTACGAAGTGCTTACTCTGACTGATCCAGTAGATTCCTTTATGCTGTTAGGACTGCGGGAATATAAAGAATTTTCACTCCAGAATGTCGCTGATTCGGATCTTCAGCTCCCGGATTTGCTTGATGATGACGAAGATGGAGAAAAGAAAGAACAACCTGAACCTTTATCAGAAGATGATATTAATAAGTTGATCAACAGATTCCAGGAAGTGCTTGGAGACAAAGTCACTGAAGTTCGGATGACAAATCGACTGACTAATTCGGTTGCCCGGCTGGTGGATGCAAAAGGATCGTTAGGCCAGGAAATGCAGCGTGTATACCGAATGATGGACAAGGAATACCAGATACCAAAAAAGATTCTTGAAATTAACCCTGGTCATCCAATCCTACAGCAAATTTGTGACCTTCCGGAAGCGAATGATTTGGTTAAGACCGTTATCGAACAGATTTTTGAAAGTGCTCTGCTCATAGAGGGGATTCACCCGGATCCGGCATCCATGATCCCCCGAATCCAAGAATTGATGAAAACTGCTTTAGACAAGGATTGATAAAGCGATTTACTATATTCTAATTTGCCGGGATGATCCAATTGGTTCATCCCGGCTTTTGGTTAATCCGGTTTGTCCCCGCCGGTTTTTATCACCAATACCAGGAAAATAATACTGCCCATGATCCCGGCTGCTCCTCCGCCATACCAAATAGAGGCAGGACTGATGTTGTCGTTCAGGAATCCACCCATGAGTGGGCCCACCAAGGATCCAGCTCCCCAGGTTAACGCCAGCAGACTCATGTACCGCCCGCGCATATTTTCTGGTGCCCGGTTGGCTGTATAGGTGCTGGCTGTGGGAATTACCATTAATTCGCCCACAGTGACGATTACCATACTGACCAGGAATCCCCAGAAGCCAGTTCCAAACGCAATACTGCCCACACCAATGCCATAGAGTAATGTGCCCAGTGACATGATTTTTAAGGGAGAATACCGGGAGGTTTTCCTGGTTACAAATAACTGGAGGAAAACTACCATCAGGGCGTTCGCGGTAGGAATTAAACCATACAGATTTTCTGCCAGTCCATAATTTGTTTTTGCATATGCACCGAGAAGAACCCAGAGAATGCTGCCGGAGATCTGGCGGAGAGTAAATCCTGCAATAAAACTTGTAAAGATTCGGTCCTTAAAGATATTTTCATATCCCTTTAGATTCTCGACGAATCTTTCCTGTACTTTACGTGTGGCATCTGGCAATGTTTCAATGGCAAACAGGGCAATTAATATGCTGAAGAAAATCGTCGCTCCGGAAGCGATCGAAAATGTAATTCCATAGGATGTTGTGGCAATCACACCGCCCAACGCCGGCCCCATGGCGATACCGACATTTTTACTTAACCTGGTCAATGCATAAGCATCTGCCCTTTGTCCGGCTGGTACCAGATCAGCGATCATGGCATCGGCCCCCACTCGGTAAAGCGGTTGAAATGTGCCCCGCAGAGCCATTAAGACAGCATATTGTCCATAAGTATTCGCTGGAATCATGAGAAGAAAAGTGACCCCATTTACGGCCAGGCTGATGACCATGGCCCATTTGCGGCCAATTTTGTCTGTGATAGAGCCCGCTATCAGGGAAGAGCAGAGGCTCATCACGGCATTAATGGAGATCAAACTAGTGATTGTTGTTAGAGGAAGGGTAAGTTCTTCGCCGATGTAAACAACCAGGAAGGGCCAAATCATGCTCATCCCGGTAGTACTTACCAGCATTCCCCAGAATAAAAGCCAGAATTGGGATGGGTAGGTCCGCAGATATACTTTCAGCTTACTGAGAACTGATATTTCAACAGGGGATTTTTCCATGAGCTTGCCTGGTGTTAGTACCAGTAAACTGCGTACTGACTAATAGTTAATAAGGATGGGCCGATTACCCTTCCGGCTGGATAATCGGACAATGCCTGAATTGTAATCCAGTCCGCTGTTGATTCAAGGGGTTTGTTTCCCCTTGATTTGGCCTGAAGCCAGGCAGCAGGAAAAATTGTGATCCTTGACCATCACCGGGTTCATCAGCCTATCTGGTAATTGTTCGTTTATAATAGAACCCTGAAACTATCAGCAAGTAGTAAATAGTATCAAGATGGATTAATTTCAAGGGGCAAAAACCGCTTGTAAACTTGTCCGGTTTTACTTAAAATATTAAAAAGGGTGTTTTAAAATCATATGACACACATTTTGGTTACGAATGATGATGGCATATCTGCACCGGGATTGTTTGCTCTTGTGCAGGCATTAAGATCTCTGGGGGAGGTCAGTATCCTGGCACCGGACCGCAATTGGTCTGCATCCGGACATGTTAAAACTCTCCACCGTCCGCTGCGGATTAAAGAGGTATACCTGGAAGATGGAAGTACGGCCCTCGCCAGTGATGGAGCGCCTTCAGATTGTGTTGCGCTGTCAGTACTAGGAATTTTACCCGAGCTAGATCTGGTTGTGTCCGGGATTAATCCCAACGCAAATGTAGGACACGATGTCACCTATTCTGGAACAGTGACAGCTGCTATGGAGGCGGTAATCTGGGGGATCCCTGGACTGGCGGTATCTCTTGACAGTCCGGAAAACCATCTGGGAGTGTTGGATTACAAACCGGCAGCTGAGATAGCCCGGCAAGTTGCAGAAACCACATTGAATAACAAGTTTGATCGAGATATTGTCCTGAACTTAAATGTGCCTTATATTCCCCTGGAAGATATCAAGGGTCTGCAGGTTACCCGCCAGGGGCAAAGGGTTTATCAGGATGAGTTAATTACCCGGTCCGATCCAAGAGGAGTACCATATTATTGGATCGGCGGAGACCCTCCAACAGGCGTTCCTGACCAGGGCACAGATATTGGCGCATTAAAAGAGGGATATGCTTCTCTCACACCGCTTAAACTTGACCTGACAGCAGAAGAATATTTCGAACCGCTCGGCAAGTTATTTCCCGGGGCGATACAGCGGACAGAATAATTTTTCTTATGGATAAGGATACTGCTATTTCAACTCCCAGAATAACCAGCCAGGTCAGGAAGATTTTCCTGGTCAGTTTTATACTGATCCTGGGCGTTTTTTGGTTGATCAACACTCCTCCGGGATTATTGGGAAAAGCCGATGCGGCGGGGTATGCTGTCTGCCACCGGATATCATCCCACTCGTTTTATTTTGGCGAGCGGCCGTTTTCCTTTTGCGCTCGCTGTACTGGCCAATATCTGGGTTTCCTTTGGGGGATAACAGTTCAATTTGCCCTGGCAAGGAAACGATCCGGCTTCCCGCCCCGATTAGTTTTAGCCTTTATGGGATTTTTAACCCTCTTTTATCTATTTGACGGCCTGAATTCAGTTCTCCATCTTTACCCGGGGTTGCAGCACTGGTCACTGTATGAGCCGGATAATACGCTGCGGCTGTTTTCCGGACTCGGTGCAGGCATTGTTATCAGCGGTATATTGTATCCCCTTCTGGGGCAGTCAGTTTGGCGAGATGTATCTCTAGAACCTGCCTTCAAGGATTTGAAGGCCTGGGGAATTTTCTTTGGAGGGGGATTGTTGGTTGGATTATTGGTTCTCTCCGGGAACCCGCTAATTCTTTATCCACTCATCCTGCTCAGCGCTGCGGGATTGACCCTCATTTTATCCCTGTTGTACGCTATGATCTGGATCATTTTAATGAAAAAGGACAACAGCTTTTCTTCCTGGCAGGAGTTGGGATGGTGGTGGATGGCAGGTATTGCTTCCGCGCTGGTCCAGATAGCAGCTATAGATTTTGTCCGTTATCAACTCACCGGCACCTGGAGCGGGTTTTTAAATTACTGAAGAGGAAAAATTGCCCGGAACCTTTTTCCTGGCAGTTGGATCGGTTGTTCGATTTTATTATCAGAGGAGAGTGTAATACTTTTACTCTTCAGGGAAAAAATGCAAGGCTTCATCCGGGGAAAATGAAAGTGTTATATTATCACCCGGCTGAGGCAGATCTCCGCCAGAGTCGGACAGTACAAATTTAAGTAGATAGTCACCAACCTGTACCTGGATCTGGTGAGTATGTCCGCTAAACGTTTTACTCTGCAGTTTGCCAGAGAGCCCATAAAATCCGGCTCCTTCTGAGTCTCCCAAAACAACACGGTCTGGACGCAGGAGGACCTGGCCTTGACCGCTAAAGCTCTGGTTTATTGACCAGATTCCCAGGTCGGTTTTTATGCTTGAGCCTTCACCGGCAGATTTTGCAGTTCCATCCAGTAAGTTTGTCATTCCCAGAAAATGAGCGACATAGGGAGAGTTGGGATGATAGTAAATCTGCTGCGGAGTGCCGATTTGGGCAGTTTTCCCTTCACCCAGTATTACTACCCGGTCGGCAATAGTAAAGGCTTCTTCCTGATCATGTGTTACGTAAAGAGCTGTTTGAGCAGCCCCTTTTAAAATATCTCTGAGTTCTCCAATTAGCCTTTCTCTGATTGCACGGTCCAGCGCCCCCAGCGGTTCATCGAGCATAATAAGGCGGGGTTCGGGTGCCATTGATCTTGCCAGGGCTACCCGCTGCTGTTCTCCCCCTGACAGGGTGCTGATATCTCTTTCCTCGAATCCGGGCAATCCAACCAAATCCAAAACTTCCTGGACCCGCTTTGTTGTTATATCCCGGGTCTTTCCAGCCATTTTTAATCCGAAAGCGATATTTTCACCCACATTCTTGTGGGGAAAAAGCACATATTCCTGGAACATCAGCCCAAAGCCTCTCAGGTGTGAGGGAACCCCCAGCAGGGATGCTCCGTCCCAGGTACAATCTCCCTGGTCAGGTTCTACGAGGCCTGCTATTACTTCCAACAGGGTTGTTTTCCCGCTTCCACTGGGACCAAGCAACGCCAGAATTTCACCTTTATTTTGCTGAAAGGAAATTCCCTGGAGTACATGATTATCTCCAAATTGCTTATGAATAGCGAGAATTTCTAAACCTTCCATATTCAACCGGGGGTACAATACAAAAAGGATTTCAGGGATAAATTCGAGTATATCATATCCGGGGTTTTCCTCTGGTTTTGATCCCTGGTTGGTAATAGTTAGTGCATCGAAAACAGATAAGGAATAAGGAATGAAGATTTATTTTGCCTGTTCAATCACCGGGGGTCGTGATGATGAAGATATTTATCAGCAGTTGGTGGGAATCCTGCTTTCAATGGAGGTTGAAGTCCCTACAGCGCACATTGCTGAAACCGGGATTGAAGAACTGGATGCCCGGGAAGATCCCTCTGATATCTATTTCCGTGATGTTAGCTGGATAGAAGAGAGTGATCTATTGATTGCAGAAGTCAGCACACCTTCCCATGGTGTGGGATATGAGATCGGATATGCTCTTGATTTAAACAAACCTGTCTTGTGTTTATACCGCCAGCAGGTTGTGATTTCAAAAATGATCCTGGGCAATCCGCATCCGCTGCTCACAGTCCTATCCTATAAAGATTTGAATGAGGTTGAAAAATTACTCCGGAAATACTTATCTGAAATTCAGGATATACCCGAAGGGAGCATTTGATAGGGAGAATTTTGCTCTTGAGGTATTTTTGAAGAACTATATTTGTATTGAACTTCTTTATAAAAAGGGGAACTTTAAGTGAGCTTTTTTCGTCTAGAGTGTACCTGGAATAATGAAATGATTCGGATTGATTGTCCTCCCCATCAAAGCGGGGGAATTAATTTGGACGTTTTTCCGTATCACTTACCGCATGAATCTAGAGGAGTGTATCGATGACGAAGAGAATGGAATCCGCCAAACGATTTGGAATGATATTTTTAGCTGTAGTAATGTTGGCAGGAAACATGCTGGCTTGCACACTGCCTGGATCGAATGATGGGCCATCCACGCTGCAGCCAATCCCCATAGAGGATGATAATGCGCTCGTGCCTGAACAAGGAGAGTTTGTGATAAATGGGGGTGGTACTGAACCGGGATTAAGCATTCGGTTAAGCGATGGGCAGGATATTCCTTCGGTGATCGAAAGATTGGTGCCTGTTCTGGGCGAATCCCTCACTCAGGAAGAGGTCGATGATATCCTGGCCAGACTTACACCCTGGATGGAAGATCAAGGGCTGGAGGTTGATTTCAGGTTGCCGGAAGCAGTGCTGCCGCCCCCGCTGACGGGGGATACAATTACTGAGACTTTTCCTACATCGACAGAATTAGAAGGTCCGCATCCAGTTTACGGAAAAGAACTGGAAGTGTTGCGTTTCGCTCCCGAGGGAGATGTGGCAATTGCTCCCTTTATCAGTGTCACATTTAACCAGCCGATGGTAGCCCTTAATACTCTTGAGGCGCTGGCTGAAGAAGATGTACCCGTTCAAGTAACCCCCTTGATTCCCGGAACCTGGCGCTGGTTAGGGACTAAAACACTGAATTTTAATGCCGATTCCGAGTTGTTTGACCGGCTGCCGATGGCCACAGAGTACCTGGTGACCATCCCTGCCGGCGTTGAATCTGCAGTGGGGAAAACCTTACAGGAAACAGTACAATTCCGTTTTTCAACTCCCTCGCCTTCGATTGCGGGTTATTATCCTTCCAGCAGCCCGCAGCCCCTCGAGCCAATGTTTTTCATCTCGTTCGATCAAAGAATTGACCCGTCTGCTGTACTGGCGAACCTCGAAGTAACTGCTGGAAACAACCCTGTGCAAGTAAAACTTGCTACCGAGGACGAAATCAAAGACGATAAAACCCTGAGCAGCAGAATTGAGCATGCTGGCGATGGACGATGGATGGCATTCCGCGCCCTGGAACCTTTGCCTCCGGATACATCAATTGTTGTTAGAGTTAAACAGGGTACACCTTCTGCAGAAGGTCCATTGGTAACGCTGCAGGATCAAACCTACAGTTTTCATACTTATTCTCCATTAAAAATTGTTGAACATGGTTGTTCCTGGGGGGATGATGACTGCCGGCCTCTGACCCCTCTCTACATCCGGTTTAACAACCCCATTGATCTGGATTCTTATGATGAAACCATGTTGAGCATTGAGCCGGAATTGCCCAATGCTTCAGTGAATATTTACGGGAATACTATCAATATCAGCGGCAATACCCAGGGAAGGACAACTTACTGGGTGACGGTAGATGGAACCATTCAGGACATATTTGGACAAACGCTTGGTAAAGACAACCGGCTAAAGTTTAAGATCGGTTCAGCTGATCCGATTTTGTTCGGTCCAGATGAAATTTTTGTTACCCTGGATCCGGCTGCTGAGAATCCTTCCTTGTCCTTGTTTACGATGAATTACAACAAGTTAAATGTTGAGATTTATTCAGTGGTCCCTTCAGATTGGCCAGCTTTTATCCAATACTTGCGGGAATACCAGCGGACGGATCTTTCCCTTAACCCTCCCGGTGAAATGGTATGGGAAGGAACTATGCCTGTTGAAGCGCCAGCGGATAAACTCACTGAAGTTTATATCCCGATAGCAGAACACCTGACTGGAGAAAGCGGCCAATTTGTGGTTGTTGCCAAACCTCCCAAAGGTTTATTCCAGGAAGACCGTTACTGGGAAACTGTACAAGTATGGGTGCAGGTGACTCAGATAGGACTGGATGCTTTTGTGGATCACAGTGAGATGGTAGTTTGGGCAACCGATCTAAAAACAGGCGCACCAATCCCTGGCGTTGAGGTAAGAACAGATTCCGGGAATTTGATAGTAGATACAAATCACAAAGGTGTGGGAAGATTTGATATCCCACGGGAAGGTATATCTTACCTGGTTGCTGAGCAGGGAGATGACCTGGCATTTTTACCTCCTTCCACTTATTACTGGAATGATGGGGGCTGGAGTCAGCGGTCGTTGTCAGATGAGCTGCGCTGGTATGTCTGGGACGACAGGCAGATGTATAAGCCTGGTGAAGAAGTTTATATCAAGGGTTGGATGAGGCGGATAGGAACCGATGAATCCGGTGATGTTGAACTTGTTGGAGACCGGGTAAGCCAGGTTTCTTACCAGGTGATTGGCCCGCAAGGGAATGAGTTGGTAAACGGGCAGGCTGAAGTGAATCTGCTCGGTGGATTTGATTTCAACTTTTCTATCCCGGAAAATGCAAATCTGGGTTACACCCAGCTGATCCTGAGTCCTGTTGGGTCTATGGCTGGAATGTCTTATACCAACCATTACCATAGTATCCAGGTTCAGGAGTTTAGACGTCCTGAGTTTGAAGTGACAGCTCGCAACGAAACTACTGGTCCCTATTTTATTGGGGATCAGGCAATGCTGGCAGTAGAAGCGAAATATTATGCTGGTGGACCTCTCCCGAATGCGGAGACAAACTGGTACGTGATGTCTTCCCCTACAAATTATCACCCGCCCAATTGGTCTGATTTTACCTTTGGTTACTGGACCCCCTGGTGGTTCTATGATTATTACTATAATGGGGATAGTGGATCATCGGGTGATGGTTTCACCGGCGCCACCGATGCGTCAGGGAATCATTACCTCAGGTTGGATTTTGATTCCATGGAAAGACCCCGGCCGTACAGCGTGATCGCGGAAGCGACAGTATTTGATGTCAATCGCCAGGCTTGGACAGGTTCCACCAGTTTGATGTTACACCCGGCGGACTTGTATGTCGGGCTGCGCTCTTTACGGTATTTTGTTCAACAGGGGCAGCCCTTGAAAGTAGATTTGATCGTGACTGATCTGGACGGCAGCGCTGTTGAAGATCGTTCCATTAAGGTTCAGGCCGCCCGGTTAGAATGGAAGTACCAGGACGGACGCTGGCAGGAGGTAGAGGTTGGCGTTCAGGATTGTACAATTGGATCTAAATTAGAAGCTGTCAGCTGTGAGTTCGAAACACCCGTTGGTGGACGTTACCAGATCACAGCTGTAGTAACAGATTCCGAAGGAAGGCAGAATCAGAGCCGTTTTACACGTTGGGTGAGCGGTGGGCAGAGACCACCATCCCGTGATGTAGAACAAGAGCAGGTCACCTTGATTCCGGATCAGGAAATTTACCAGCCGGGTGATATGGCTGAAATCCTGGTTGAGGCTCCCTTCAGTAATGGCGAAGGGTTGCTGACCATCAGCCGCAATGGAATCATTTCGACTGAAAGTTTCACCATGGACGGCAGCAGCCATACCTTAAGGATACCTATCAAAGAGTCTTACATCCCGAATCTGCATGTCCAGGTGGACGTGGTTGGATCCGTGCCGAGAACAGACGATGAGGGCAATGCCCTTGAAGATGCTCCTCCTCGTCCAGCCTTTGCCTATGGACATCTGAACCTGTCGATTCCCCCGATCAAACGAACGCTGGATTTAGAAGTTGACCCCCGGGAAACTGAATTGGAACCAGGTGGATATACCTGGCTGGATGTGACAGTTCGGGATGCTTCCGGTGAACCCGTTGTGGGTGTTGAACTGGCAGTGGTAATTGTTGATGAGGCCGTTCTCGGATTAACGAACTACAACTTATCTGATCCGTTGTCTGTCTTTTACGCGACCCGGCCCTCTGATTACAGCAGTTATTACACCCGGTCCAGCATCGTTTTAACAAATCCTGTTGCCCTGTTGGAACAGGCAGTAGACGAAGCCGAGAAGATGACCCAGTCAAACGTGGTGATGGAAGGGGAAGCGATGAGGGAAGAAGCCGCTCCTTCTATGACTGCTGATTTTGCAGTGGAAGCCATAGGTATGGGGGGAGAAAAGGGAACAGGAGAGACGCATGGAGAGGCCATTCAAATCCGGATAGATTTTAATCCGCTGGCAATTTTCGCCCCGGAGGTGCATACCAACAGCAATGGCCGGGCAGCAGTTAAGGTTAATGTCCCGGACAATCTCACCCGTTACCGGGTGATGGTGGTGGCAGTTGATGATAGCGGAAAGCAGTTCGGTTCCGGTGAGACGAGTATTACAGCCCGCCTGCCATTGATGGTCCGTCCTTCAGCCCCCCGGTTCCTGAACTTTGGCGACCAGTTTGAGATGCCCGTTGTGCTTCAAAATCAAACCGATGAACCGCTTGAAACAGAGATTATCATCCAGGCTAGCAACCTGGAGCTGGATGGAGATATGGGCATGCGGGTATCAATTCCCGCCCGGGATCGGATCGAAGTCCGCTTCCCAATGTCTGCAGATATGGCTGGAACAGCCAAATTCCGGGTCGCTGCTGTATCGGGAGATTTTGCCGATGCTGCAGCTGGAGAACTGCCGGTATACACCCCGGCAACAACGGAAGCCTTTGCAACTTACGGGGTGATTGACCAGGGCGCAATTGTTCAGCCTGTAGCGAAACCAGAAGATGTTTTCCCCCAGTTTGGCGGATTGCAAATCAATACTTCTTCAACCGCGCTTCAGGCACTGACCGACGCAGTGATCTATCTTTACTCTTATCCCTATGAATGTTCAGAGCAGATGGCTTCCCGCATTCTGGGCATTGCTGCCTTACGTGATGTGCTGACTGCTTTTGAAGCAGAGGGTTTGCCTTCGCCAGAGGCAATGGAGGATTCTGTTGCCCGGGATTTGGAGATGCTCGGTGTTATCCAAAACTATGACGGCGGGTTCCCTTATTGGCGGCGCGGTCAAGATTCGATTCCTTTCAATACAATCCATGTTGCGCATTCACTGGCACGGGCGAATCAAAAAAGATTTGAGGTTCCGGAGGATATGTGGGCCAATGCATTGATGTATTTGGTGGATATTGAGCAGCATTATCCTTACTGGTACTCCGAATATACTCGCAATTCACTCAGCGCTTATGCGTTGTATGTCCGCGACCTGATGGGAGATCCCGATCCCAGCAAAGCTCGCAACCTGTTCCATGAGGCTGGATTCGAGAAAATTTCTATCACCGGTATCGGTTGGATCTGGCAGGTGCTCGTTGATGATTCTAAATCTCTTACAGAACTGGCGGAAATCCGGAAGTGGGTAGGAAACCGGGTGGTTGAAACCCCCGGGGCTGCCAATTTCACTACTTATTATGATGACCAAAGTTACCTGCTCTTAAGTTCAGACCGGAAAACAGATGCAGTGCTGCTGGATACCCTGATCGCAGATGACCCGGAAAGTGATTTGATCCCGAAACTGGTCAATGGGTTGCTAGCTCATCAAACACGCGGCCGCTGGAGGAACACGCAGGAGAATGTGTTTGTGCTGCTGGCCCTGGATCGCTACTTCAATACCTACGAAGCGCAGGAACCAGAATTTGTAGCCCGCATCTGGTTGGGAGATACTTATGCTGGAGAACATGAATATGTTGGCTACAGCACGGAACGGCACCTGACAGAGATCCCAATGAGCTATCTGACGGATACAGATCAAGAGGTCCAGGATCTTACCCTGAACAAGATTGGTCCTGGACGCCTGTACTACCGGCTGGGATTGAAATATGCTCCGACAGATCTGAATTTGGATCCCCTGGAAATGGGATTTGTGGTCCTGCGGGTGTATGAACCAGTGGATGATCCTGAAGATGTGACGCAGCGAGAGGATGGCACCTGGGTTATCAAAGCCGGCGCTCGTGTGCGGGTCAGGTTGACTATGGTAGCTGATAACCGCCGTTACCATGTAGCGCTGGTTGATCCGCTTCCGGCCGGATTGGAAATCATCAATCCTGCCTTGGCAGTCTCAGGCAGTGTTCCACAGGATCCCAACAGCTCAGATTACCGTTTCGGCTGGTGGTGGTGGTGGCCGTGGTACGAACACCAGAACATGCGGGATGAACGGGCGGAAGCCTTTACCTCTTTGCTATGGGATGGTGTGTTTGAGTATACCTATGTAGCCCGTGCCACAACCCCGGGTGTGTTTGTAGTACCCCCGGCCAAGGCGGAAGAAATGTATTCGCCGGAAGTGTTTGGCCGCAGCGGAAGCGATATAGTGATTGTGGAGTGAGAACACAAGATCCCGGAGTTTTTAGAAACTCCGGGATCTTTTTACCCAAGGATTATGCATCCTGTCTGTGATTACTAAGCTCCCGGTCCTTTCAAAGGACCGGGAGCTTTTTTGTGCATATTATTTGCCAATCATCTCTAAATATTCTCTAAATAATTCCTTAATAACCTTCAATTACACTTAGCTCAGAATTCGCCATGTTAACTATTAAGGAGCACTTTGGATGAAGAAAAAAGGAAGATCAAACCGAATTTATTGGATTATTGCTCTGGCCGTAATCGTCCTGGGAGTTGGCGGTTTTTCTGCTTACCGTTTTTGGTATTTACCATCTCAAGAAGTGGTCAGCGAGGAAGCTACAGTTCAGACAGCAACCGCCCGGCGGGGAGATATCATACTCTACGCCGCAGGTGCCGGTTCATTAATCCCTGCAGCAGAAGTTGACGTCAGTTTTGAAATCAGCGACGGCATTCAAGAGGTTCTAATAGAGTTGCTGGTTGGAGTGGGGGATAAGGTTGAAGCAGGGGATGTTTTAGCCAGGCTGGATGAGAGCGATCGGCAAGATAACCTGGTAGACGCCCAACGTGATTTACGGGAATTAACCTCGGCTTCTACAATTGCTTTAATTGAAAGAGAACTCGCTCAAACGAAAATCAACCTGGAAAAAACTACAAATGATCTGATCGGTTTAATCAGTCCTGTAGTTTACCGGGCTGAGGAATACCTGGAAGAATACACAATAACCCTTGCGGATGCTATATCTGCTGCAGATTCATCCCCCTCTGATGAAGCTGATCAACGGGTTAAGGAAGCTGAACAGAATTTGGATTGGGCAATATCCAATTTGCAGGCCCAGCAGCGGTACTACCAAGATGTTTACCTGCCGGATAATTTCACGTCTTATTACTGGGATGATGGTATTAAGGTTGAGTTCATTGATGCTCCCACGGATGCCGAGATTGCCTCTGTCAGGGCTGAAGTCAGCGGAGATGACGCCAGCATTGCTGAGTTGGAGATTCTTCTGTTTGCCTTAAAGAACAATGAAGACCTTCCGGAGGAAGCTACGGGTTCCCGGGCCGCTGCCTTACGTAGAGCACGGCAAGCGGTGGATGATGCTCAAGAAGATCTTGAAGCGACTTCTTTGATAGCACCGATAAGCGGTACTATTACTGCTGTTTATGCCAATGAATCCGAAAAGGTTGGCAATGAGGTTGTGCTTGTTATTTCTGATTTGACGCCTCCAACGCTGGAAGCTTATTTCGATGAATCGGACTGGAAAAATGTCCGGGAAGGATACCCGGTTGAAGTTATTTTTGATGCCCTTCCAGATAATATCTTTGTGGGTGGAGTAGTGCATGTAGACCCCGGATTGGTTTCGCAAAATAATACGACAGTTGTCTACAGCCTGGTCCAACTGGATACTTCCAAAACCGGATGGGATGATCTTCCGGTTGGTTCAGCTGCTGGCGTTGATGTTATCGGCGGCAGAGCGGAAAATGCGATCCTGGTGCCGGTGGAGGCCCTGCGAGAAATCTCTGATGATGAATACGCGGTCTTTGTAATGGAAGATGGTGAACCCAGGATGAAGATGGTGGAAGTTGGCTTGCAGGATCTGATCTACGCAGAGATTATATCTGGCTTGAAGGCAGGAGATGTGGTGACAACTGGACAGGTGGAGACAAAATAATGAAGACAAGCAAACCTATTATCGATGGTAGTGATCTGAAGAAGATCTACCAGATGGGAGATTTCGAGGTGCGTGCCCTGGACGGTACTTCCATTCAAGTGAATGAAGGCGAGTTTGTCGCCATCATGGGGCCTTCAGGATCCGGGAAAAGCACTTTAATGAATGTGCTGGGCTGCTTGATGAGCCCAACTTCCGGACAATATATTCTGGATGGAGAAGATGTCAGTGTCCTGGATAAAATAGAACTGGCGCAGATACGGAATCGCAAGTTGGGTTTTATTTTTCAAAGTTATAACCTGTTAGCCCGAACCCCGGCCCTGCAGAATGTAATTTTACCGTTGTACTATGACCGGGAATCTAGTCTCACGGCAGAAGAACAGGAAGAGAAAGCAATCAAGATACTGGAAGCGGTCGGGTTGGCTGATCGGATTTATCACGAACCCCAGGAACTTTCCGGAGGGCAGCAGCAGCGGGTTTCTATTGCCCGTGCGTTGGTCAATGACCCGGTAATGGTAATGGCAGATGAACCAACAGGAAACCTAGACAGCAAGTCAGGGGCAGAGATTATGGATCTGCTGGTTTCGCTTAATAAAGAAGGAGTAACCATCGTGATGGTTACCCATGATCCTGCCATTGCGAAATATACTGACCGGACTATCCATTTACTGGATGGGAAAGTTGCCCAGGTTGTGAAAAACGGCAAGGAGCATAAATAGGATGAAGCCATTAAAAGTAATTAATATTGCCTGGCAGGCATTGTTAAAAAATAAAATTCGTTCATTGCTGACTATGTTGGGAATCATTATTGGTGTTGCTGCTGTGATCATCATGATTGCCATCAGCGCCGGTACGGAAGCGACCATTCAGGAAGAGATCACCGGGTTAGGTTCAAACTTGATTTATGTAACTCCAAACATGACTAAATTAACCCCGGGCAGTATGCAGAGTGATGGTGGATTGGTATATGATGACGCATTCGCTATTGCCGAACAGATCAGTGGGGTGAATGGCGTGGTCGTTGAACAGAGTTCCAGCCAAACCATCAAAGCCGGAGATACTTCCCTGGACGGGGTGACAATAATGGGCACTACAGCTGATTTTCCTTCTGTAAGGGATATGGAAATTGTCAGCGGCCGGTATTTTGATCAAAAGGAAGTTGATCGGACCACTCCGATAGCTATCCTGGGAAGCAGCCTGGCAGAAGAACTATTTGGTGACCGGGACCCATTCGGAGAGACGGTCACTGTCGCAGGAAATATCCGCTTAACAGTTGTTGGTGTCTTTGAGGAGAAAGGAATGGTTGGGGATGTGGATTATGATTCCCGGCTGTATACACCAATCACTATCGTACTGGACAAATTATCCGATAATAAGTTTGCCCGTTTTAAGGGGGATCGTGTCAGAACTATTTATGTTGAGGTAGACGATAGTGTGGGTCCAGATGGGGAAAGAAGCTTAGACGATGTAATCTATCAGATCGAACTCCTACTGGCAAAACGGCATGAGGTCACTCTGGAGGAAGCGGATTTTGTGATCACTACCCAGCAGGACATCATCAGTACAAAAGAATCCACCACGGCAGCTTTCCGGTCTCTGCTAGCCTGGGTGGCCGGTGTGTCCCTGGTCGTTGGCGGGATCGGCATCATGAATATCATGCTGGTGAGTGTAACGGAGCGCACCAGGGAAATTGGCATCCGTCAATCTGTGGGAGCAACGCCGAATGATATTCGCTGGCAGTTTCTCACTGAAGCGCTGCTGCTCAGTTTGATTGGTGGACTGATAGGAGTCGCTGCCGGGGTAATCGGGTCCTGGTTATTCGGCCAGGCGAGTGGTATGAGAACAGTTATTGTTGCCACTTCAGTACTTCTAGCATTTGGATCAGCAGCTACAGTGGGGGTTTTCTTTGGGTATTATCCGGCCAACAAAGCTTCACAGCTGGATCCCATAGATGCTCTCCGGTATGAATGATCTGAAATATTGAGAATCCTCTCTCCTGCGTAAAACCTTCCCTGTTTGGACAAAGAAGCGGGGAAGGAAGAGGGGAATAGTATTACCTTTGAAGTCATATTTGGGCAGACCCAAGTAGATTGGACGGGAATTATTGATGACACAACAGGACGGGAAAGCACGTAAACTTAATAAATACTGGATTTTTGCCATTTTGGCAGCGGTTGTTTTGGCTGGTATTGGAATTTTTCTAAAA
>Ga0255364_10006_pt1 | contig 17499 bp, 15 predicted proteins | sample ANMaggSSYBR01G12_FD_182087 | JGI IMG/M metagenome (GOLD analysis project Ga0255364, IMG submission 182087) | Sediment cell enrichment communities from methane seep in Santa Monica Basin, California, United Staets - ANME aggregate JGI... | ecosystem: Environmental > Aquatic > Marine > Cold seeps >...
GACTTTGTCCTCAAACCCGTTAACCGTCCCTATCTGGAAATCGCTCAAAAACTCAGTGAAATGTCTGTTGATCAGATGCGTGATGTTGCTGAGAGTCTCCTGGATATTACCCTTTAAATTCTCACTTACAAGATGACAGAATCTATATCTACTGAAATTAACCTGCAAGAGGAAGAGGCAAATAAACTTTACGTTGCGAGGAAATTTCAGCAGGCTTCTGACACTTATTCTCAGGCTGCAGATAATTATTTAACCAATGGGCAGGAGGTCAGGGCAGCCGAGATGCGGAATAATCAATGTGTAGCTTTACTGCAAGCCAAACATCCTGGGGATGCTCTAACAGCAGTTAAAGGAACTGCATTAATCTTCGAAACTGCTGGAGATAAACTTAAACAAGCCATGGCATATGCAAATGAGGCTACTGCATTAAAGGATCTGGGAAAAAAACCAGAGGCTATCGTGATATTTACCCAGGCTGCAGGATTATTCAGACAGTTGAACGAGAATGAGATGTACCTGGAAGTGATGCAATCTATATCAGCGCTTAAATTTAAATCACGCAACATGATAGGCGCACTCTTCTCGATGCAGGAAGGTTTGAGACAAGTTGAAAAACCCACATTTAAACAGAAATTACTCCTAAAGCTTCTTAAAATTCCTCAAAACTTGTTGGAAAAATAAGACTGTTCTGATCCATAGAACCTGATTCCAGTGGGATATCCCTCCAGGAAATTATTATTGTCTCGATTCCAGAAGTTATGAATAAGGTAGATTATGTTTTTGAATGATCAAGAGCTGAAACTTAGAAAAGCCGAAATTAATGACCGGAATCAGATAGTAAGGTTGCTCCAGAAAAGATCCTTTATCCATCAGCACCTGGGCTGGTTTTCTCCCCTGGAGTGGTTGGGAGAGCAGCCTTACCTGGTGCTTGAAAACCAATCAAGAATCTCAGCTGCTCTCGCTTGTCCACCTGATGATGATGGGATAACCTGGCTGCATTTGTTTGCAGTAACACCCGGGATGTTGATCTCCCGGGCCTGGAAAGCGCTTTGGCCTTCAGCCCTGGAGTGGTTAGAAGTGAACACATCTGTCCAACAGGTAAATTCCCTCGTAGTACAAGATAAAATGATTGATTTGCTTTCCAAGTCTGGATTTCAGGAAGCTTATCAGGTAGTGATCTTTGTCTGGGATGCGGCTCACGCAAAATGGCCCGAGAAAACGGAAAACCATTTTATCAGGGACATGGAGAGAGAAGATTTCCTTCAAGTATATGAGATTGATCAGATTGCTTTTGATCCAATTTGGCGCAACAGTCTGCGTCATATTGAGGTTGCCTTCCAGGAAAAAATCTCTGCATCAGTTGTGATTATTAATAACCGGATTGCTGGCTACCAGATCAGTACAATCAATCCGCAGGGGGGGGCATCTGGCCCGCATTGCGGTTGATCCCCAATATCAAAAATCAGGAGTGGGGTCTGCCCTGTTGGAAGATTTATTGGATCGTTTTCAACGGGATGGGATTGTTCAGGTTTCAGTTAATACCCAAGCCAGAAATCAAGCTTCACAAGAACTGTATAAAAAGTTCGGATTTATCCGATTGGATGAGATTTATCCAGTCTATCAATTTACTCTTAATCGCAAAGATAGTTCCGGGGAAGAGGGCGGATAAATATCCCTGAAATCCATTAGATTAGAGACAATAGATAAACAATCAGGGGACTGATTACCAGGCTGGGAAGGAAATTACCGACCCGGATGGGTTTAATTTCCAAGAGACTGCTGATCGCCAATCCAATCAATAATAATCCCCCAGTCGCTGTCATTTCAGCGATCATTTCCGGAGACATGATTTCCTGAAACTGAAAAGCAAGCAGGCTGAATCCTCCCTGGTAAAGAAAAACAACAGGCGCTGAAAAGAGCACACCTATACCTAATGTGGCGGAAATTGCAAATGCTGCAAAACCATCCATGATGGATTTGATCGCCAGTAATTGATAATCTCCAATCAGACCGTCCTGGATAGCTCCAAGAATTGCCATGGGACCAGTACAGAATAATACTGAGCTGGTCATAAAACCCCGCACAAAAGTACCTCCAGCAGAAGAATCCGCTGAACCTCCATTAAACCGGTTTTCCAGGATGATTCCCAACTTATTAATTCGGGATTCAATCTTAAGGAACTCTCCCAATAAACCGCCGATAAGAATCCCACCCAGAACAATTAAAGAGTTGTTGGTCTCAAGGAACATCGTTACCGAAATACCAATAGTAAACAACCCCAGACCAATCACAATTGTTTCCCGGGCTTTTTCAGAGAGAAATTTACCCAATCGGAGTCCTAACAGACCACCAACCAGGATCGTTATCCCATTCAGAATTGTACCGGTCATGAATTTTTACCTGCCTGAGATGGTTGATGTTCGGATGTGGATAGTTCCAGAACAAAACATAAAGAAGAAAGCCGGTTGAGGTAGGGGAGAATTCCTTCAGAGATCCAAAAGCCATCCTCACGCAGCTGAACTACCAATCTTTCAGCACGACGAACGACTGTACGAGCTACTCCAAAGGCAGCAGATGCAATAGACTCACCCGGCAAGATAAATCCTTGGGGTTGGTCAACAAGATCACTATAGCGGTCAATCTTCTGCTCCAACCACTCTACTTGAGATTTCTTAAGTTCAGGAAATTTGTCTGGATTCGGTTCTTCAAGTACAAGCAGAGTCATGATTTGGAATAAATTTTCCTGAATGTTCTTAACCAGCTGGTGAATTTCAGGATCATCTGCCTGAGCCCGTGCAAAACCCAATGCTGCTGAGGATTCATCCACAGCCCCAACGGCATTGATCCGGGGATGATTTTTCGAAACCCTATCATGTCCCAATATCCCGGTAGTACCGTCGTCTCCCTCAGATGTGTAAAACTTTTTCATGATTGGATTATACCTTATCCAATTATTCAATTTTGGTGGGAAAAATAACGCCAGTTTGAAGATCTTGTTAATGAGAAAATAGCCTGCAATCGGATCGATCAAATGATTGGGAATAATAATATGCTAAAATAGGGGCGAGACTATATCCAATGATTTTTATGACGAAGAGTGAGGAAATATGCAGATCCGATGCTACAGCTGTAGAATGCCAATAACTATCAGCCGCCATATGGTCAACCAGGCTCTAAATATCATGCATGAAGATGATCTTGTACATTTTGACTTCCGCTGTCCAAAATGTAAAAAAGCAAACCGCGCTTCTAAAGAACAGCTTCATCATGCATCCCCAGCCTGGGTGTATGAGCCGATGGAAGCCCCCGTACAGAAAGATAAACCAAAACCCAAAGCCGCAGCGAAACCTAAAACTGCGTCTAAAACCGCGGCTAAACCGAAAGCTGCCTCAAAAACTGCAGCGAAGCCTAAAGCTGCGACCAAAGCTGCGGCGAAACCGAAAGCAGCCTCAAAAACTGCAACGAAACCTAAAACTTCGTCTAAAACTGCGGCTAAACCCAAAGCAGCCCCAAAAACTGCAGCGAAACCAAAAGCCGCTCCAAAAACCAAGGCGAAACCGAAGTCAAAACCGAAGAAATAGGGTGAGGAAAAGCGAAATCAGACAAGGTGACATTGTGACTGGGTGACTTTGTGACTGTGTGGCCAGGTGATTGTGAGAAGGGGGAGAAGAGAGTTAATACGTTTAACGTTTAAAAGTTTAAACGTTCTAACATCAAAAAAAAATAACAGGACAACCATTATTCGATTTGAAGAGATCAATGCTTGGAAGACAGCACGAGATTTAACCAATCTTATTTATCGGTTATCCGATCAGGATTATTTCAATCGCGACTTTGGGTTAAGGGATCAAATAAGAAGGGCGGCACTAAGTGTCATGTCGAACATCGCAGAGGGGTTTGAGAGTCAAACCCAGGCTATGTTTATAAAATATCTTCATCAGGCAAAGGCTTCGGCTGGAGAAGTTCGTTCACAACTTTATATCGCATTAGACCTAGGATACATCTCTGATGACGAGTTTAGGATTTCCTTTGATCTAATAAAAAAAAAGTTAGCAGTCAGCTTTACCATTTTATTGTCTATTTACAATCAAGGCCAAACTCCCGTCGAATATCGGAAAATAATACCTCATACATATTTGATCAAGAAATTGGAAAATAACCCATCGTTTGAATGTTTCAACGTTTAAACGTTAAAACCTGTAAACCGTTATCAATTTGTTCTACTATTCAAATAATTAACATCCTTCAACCTTAACATCAATTCCTGGTTAAGATCATTCATCCCCATTCTCCAGCCCCAATTTCCGCTGGGATTTCCGGGATAGTTCATCCGGGCTTGATTATCCAGATTGAGTAAATCCTGCATGGATGCAATCGCAAATACAGCTACCGAGGACCAAGCTGCCTGGATCAAATCCCAGGCGATTTCCTCTCCAGATGAACTTAAATAACGCTGCGCAAAAGATCGTTCACCTTCATCAATGCGCTTGAACCATCCCAGAGCAGTGTCATTGTCATGTGTGCTGGTATAGACAATACAATTTTCTGGATAGTGGTGGGGGAGAAATTGATTGGATTCACCGCTGTCAAAGGCGAATACCAGGATTCTCATTCCAGGAAGGTTAAACTCCTCCAACAGTTGAGCTACATCAGGTGTGATTTCACCTAAATCTTCGGCAATGATAGGCAGTTCACCAAGAACATCTTTTACCTTTCGGAAAAATGGTGCTCCCGGACCAGCTACCCAGCGGCCGGTTTCTGCAGTTTTTGCTTTGGCAGGGATTTCCCAATATCCTGCAAATCCCCGAAAATGATCCAGCCGCACAATGTCCACCAATGAAGCGAGGGAACGCAGCCGATTCATCCACCACTTGAAATTATCTTGAGCATGGACTTCCCATTTATAAAGGGGATTTCCCCATAATTGACCGGTTGGTGCGTAATAATCCGGTGGTACGCCAGCAACTACGGTCGGTTGACCGGTTTGATCGAGGTGTAAAAGCTCAGGTTGCACCCAGGCATCCACACTGTCATGGGCGATGAAGATGGGGATATCTCCAATAATTTGGATGCCTTTTTGGTTGGCATAGCTGTGGAGCTGATCCCATTGATGGAAAAACAGGAATTGAATGTATTTCTGGCGTTGAACTGCGAATTCATTTTCATGCTGAAATGATTTCAGGAACTCTGGATCCCGGTCTCGCTGGGGACCGGACCATTCCCACCAGGGTTTATTGCCCTGGGATTCTTTTAGTGCCATGAATAGAGCATAATGATCAAGCCAAAAATCTTGTTCATCACAGAATTTACTGAACTCTTTTTTCAATTTATTATCGGTAAGGTTTTGAAATTGCAGATAAGACCGGGATAAAAGATCCAGTTTCCAGAAAATCACCTGTCCAAAATTCACATTGTGAGATGGAAAATCAGGTGTGTTAACCAGATCATCGGTGTGGATCAAACCATCCATTAATAACTTATCTGGACTGATCAGGAAGGGATTGCCCGCAAAAGCGGAAAAACACTGGTAAGGAGAATCCCCATAGCCGGTAGGACCAAGGGGAAGAACCTGCCATAATCCGGTACCAGATTCTGCCAGGAAATCAATCCAGCGGTAGGCTTCCGGTCCCAGATCTCCGATGCCATAGGGTCCAGGGAGACTGGTGGGGTGAAGTAGTATGCCGGAGGAACGTATAAAATCCATAAGTTAAAAAATAGTTATATTATTTGGTCAAGGAATTATACTATTCAACTAAGACTTGATAAAAGGAGAAGTAATAACTGGCCGATTTCTCTCTCTCTGGAATAGGTTATACTTGGTATTCAAAAGAGGAGACCTTTCATGGATTTGCCGCTTCAAAAACCAATCCTGGTCACGGGTTCACACAGATCTGGCTCCACCTGGGCCGGTAATATGCTTTCCATTCCGCCGACGGTCGCCTATGTAAACGAACCCTTTAATATTAATTATCATCCAGGGACGCCTAGACCGCATTTTGAGTACTGGTATACCTATGTTTGTGATGAAAATGAAATCCTGCATATCAAATATATTCAAGATTGTTTATCCTACCGGCCGCACATCTTAAAGAATACCCTGAAATATGGATCGTTGAAAGACGTCAAAAAACAGCTCTGGTATCAGGGACGAATGCTGAATGCCAGGAGAACCAGGAAACGCCCCCTGATGAAAGACCCACTGGCTGTTTTATCGGTGGAATGGTTGGCAAAGACCTTTGATATGGAAGTGGTGATATTAATCAGGCATCCGGCCGCTTTTGTCGGGAGTTTACAGAATGCCCACTGGAATCATCCCTTTGACCATTTCCTTCAGCAGCCTCTGTTAATGGAGAGGTACCTTTCTGAATTCGAATCTGAGATTACCAAATTCGCAGAAACGGAACAAGATCTTGTGGACCAGGGCATATTGCTCTGGAACATCATCTACTCGATAGTGTTAAAGTATCAGATCAATCATGAAAAGAATTGGATCTTCATCAAACATGAGCAGATTTCGGAAGATCCGCTGCTGGAATTTAAGAAACTCTACCAGCAGCTTGAGATCCCATTCACGGATCATGTTTATAAACGGATTAAAGAATTTTCATTTGTTAAACCGGAAGACCAGGATTCCCTCCGGCGCGACAGCAAAACTGTGATCAAGAATTGGCAGAAACGCCTTACAAAAAATGAAATAGCCCGAGTGAAAGAAAAAACTGAGCGTATTGCCAGTCAATATTATTCCGATGAGGATTGGAAATTCTAAAATAATTCGACAATTCGCGAAATCATGGTTGCTGTAATAATACACCTAACCTAGAAAGCCTCCCAAAATAGTTCAAATTGAATAGATTGGCTGACCAAAAATCGATCGAGCACATTCTGCAGGTGTAAAATCCAGGGGACATATCCTGATCTGAACGCAGTTAACGCAGCAGGATATACCATATAAGATCTCTACTCTTTAATCAGCTTATTAGTTTTTGGGTCAACCAGTTCTCATGATTTATAAAAAAACCAAACAGCTCAGCACTAAGCTTGCTGATGCTATTAGATCTCCAGATAGTTTCTAGTATAAATGTTACAATCATGGCAGCAATTAATGGATAGTAATTTCAAAGATCCAGGATGATCAACTATGAAATTATGGGTAGCTCGATTTTTTTTAGGTCTCAGCATTCTTGCAGGAGCGGCAGCTTTTGCATTGTCAGTTTGGGGGAATCCAACTCTGAATTCGGTATTAATAAACTTTGAAGGCAGCTATCTTTCTAATATTCGCAGGGTTGCTTCAGTATCTGTGCTTGGTTTGGTTGGTTTGCTGATCCTGCTCCAGATCGGATTGCTGGTTCTATCGTTCTTGAAGTCTAATTGGTTTGTGGGAATTATTCATAAAGCCCAGATCCTCGCACAGCAGAAAGGTGGGTTTTTTGTTCTGGGCGCTTTTTTTACGTTCGGAACCTTGATTGCAGGACAGTTCTCGATTCCGGCGGAATATGTAGAGGATCCCATGCAGAGGATCTTTCTGGAGTTAAATCAACCCTTGTTTTTATGGTTCAGTTTCATGAGCCTTGAAGGTCTATTGGGACTGCTGATAATAAGCGGATGGTTCAAAAAGCTCAAATCCCCGGATATTTATCGACCGGTTTTGATTTTTCTGGTTTTATTCAGCCTGGCTTTTGGACTGATACAAATGGGATATGGGTACAAAAATATCAATACGGATAAATATAATTTTGATCTCACCGGTTTTCCCATCATGGGGTATCAGGTGATCCTGGCTGGTATCATTGCTGCCCTGGGATTGTTATTGGCAGTATGGCTGAATAAACGTCGCAGCATAAAAAAATGGGTTTCTCCCCGATTCAAGGATATTGCAGCTGGAACCGCCTTATTTCTAACAGCCTTTTTGATCTGGAAAGGGATCCCACTGAGCGAGAATACGTTTTATGATCAGCCGCGGCCTCCCAATTATGAATATTATCCGAATTCAGACGCTTTGTTATACGACAGGACAGCCCAGAGTCTGTTAGCAAGGGGGGAGTTTCGTACCTATTTAGGGAATCCCTACGATCCCTACTATGTGGGGGAGGATAGCTCACCAGTTGGCCACCGACCGGCTTTGGTCTTTTTCCAGACAGTTATGCATCGAACAGTCGGTTTGGGATATGAAGAGATCATCAATCTGCAGCTGGCTGTTTTTTCACTTTTGCCGGTTTTGATTTATTTTTTAGGAAACTCTCTGCATTCCCGGGCAGCTGGTTTATTAGCAGCTGTTTTAATTATCTTAAGGGAGAGAAATGCGCTTCTATTGGGTGGAGTAATTACCGGTGTCAATTCCAAATTGTTAATGTCAGAAATCCCAACCATGATGGGAATCGTCCTGTTTTTGATTCTGTTCATTCAATGGCTAAAAAGACCAGACCAGCGAACGATCTTCGCGCTTCTAAGCGGAGGCGCCATGGGGGCAACCATGCTTGTCCGGGAGGAAGCAGCTGTCATCCTTCTTTTTGCTGCGGTTGGAGCTGCTCTGTATTTGCATAAGAAATTCGGCATTTTCCTAAAAAACATGGTTCTGGTTGGGATTGGGATCCTGCTGGTGATCACACCCTGGATCTACCGGAACTGGCACAAAACTAGTATGGTTTATTTGATTCGACCCTTCAGTCAAATTCAAATTGATTTGATCACCGATACGCTTGAGATCGACCCAGATCAGATCAAACCGGAAGATAGTAATCTACTTAGGGATGATCAGTTTTTAGTATCTGATGTGACACCACTTATTCGCAATGAAATTAAGATTACTCAACCTTCTGGTAGCAGCGTATATCAAAAAAGCCTTGTACTTAATCCAGGTCTGGATCAGGCGGATGGATCGGATTCAATCCTGGATTTGCTGCTAAACCACTTCGCAAATCAAACTATCCAATCTGTGGTTTACCTGCCAAGCAATCCATTGATCCTGGACCTGGATTATCTCTCAAAAATGGCCACCGGGAAGCTGAATCACTATTAAGGGGGCCTTTTCTATTCTCCTGAAATGTATGTAAAAACCCTTCCCTATTGGTGGACGGATTGGGATGGGGGGATCCCACCCCAATCGATCCTGGCGGTTTCTCTCACGTTGTTGTTAATTTCGATTGGAATCTCAGGCGTTTGGCGGGAGCATGGCTGGATTGTATCCATCCCATGGTTGGCTCTCCTTGCTCATATCTTGATTTATTCCTGGATTCGGCGATCAGGGGGAAGGTACCTTCAATCGATGGATTGGATTACAACCCTTTTTTATAGTATTGGATTGGTTGAGTTGATCAGGTTTTGTATGAGGGAGTTGGGAATATTACCAGCTCGATCAGATCAGAATCCAGAAATGCTGCCCCTAACCCCTAAATTATTCTCCAGTAAATTTGCCCTAACCGTCGTTCCAGTGGGTTTGTTTATCCTGGGGGCCAGCATTCCGGTGGTTGAATATCTGGCACCGGATCATTATCCTGAGGCTTCCCTGGAACAAAAAACGTTTACTCTTTTGGATTCCGAGGAAAGCCCATTTCTGGAGCAGGAAAGAAAGTTGCTGACCGGGTTGATTGACCAGGGAGGTCAGGTCGTTTATGCTCGGGCTTTATATCCCCGGTATATTGAGCCAGGAACGGAATTTTCCGATGTCAGATCCACTGTGTGGGGGGGACTTGAGAGAGATCAGCTCAGTCGGACGGAGTTTTATCTGGCGGGCACTAAATCCCTTTGGGGAGTATTAATCCGGGAAGAACCCCCTGCTGTTTTCCCCCATGGATCGGATGTGATCGCATTTGGTTGTGAAGAATTTCATGGATCCTTTGATACCGTCGTGGTTGTGATTTTCGCTGAAAGCGGGGATCAAGTGGAAGATGTCCTGTGGCGGGATGGTGCGCTTGAGAATATAAGTGGGTGCCCGAAGCTCTCGCCCTGATAAATGTATTATTATTTAACGTTCAAACGTTTTAACTATCCAATGATTAACTAGTCTTGAATTAACATTCAGATCTGGTTAGATTTGAAATTTCGTCCTTGGTGTGGGTTTGAAATAATACGATATTGAGGGTTTTGGAATATATAACAGAATATAATTTGTGAGGTTGTCTCCGTGAAGAGAATTATTTTAGCAAGGATTATTGCAGGCCTGGTATTTATTGAAGGGTTCTTTTCCCTGGTCTGTTTTTCAATCAGACGAAACATAATCGAGATCCCTTTCTCGGAATTCACAAATATCTACAAAGGAACAACTCTATTCGGAATCACCTTGATGATCATTATCATGATCATGGGTGGATTTGTATTTTTTATTTTGATGATTAATAGAGACTGGTCCTTTAGTATATTTACTAAACTTGAACCTTATTTTTATTCTTCCCGATGGCTTTATATTCTGGTCATTCTATTGATTTTATCCAGCCTGATCATGGGTCAATTCTTCTTTCAAACGGAAGCTACTGAAAATACCCAACAAATAGCTTTCCTGGTTATAAACCAGCCCTTGTTTTTATGGTTCAGTCTCGTGAGCCTTGAAGGCCTATTGGGATTGCTGATAATCAGCGGAAGGGCCAAGAAGCTCAAATCTCCGGATGTTTATCGACCGGTTTTGATATTTCTGGTTTTGTTCAGCCTGGCTTTTGGACTGATACAAATGGGATTTGGTTACAACAATATCAATACGGAAAAATACAATTTTGACCTCACCGGGTTTCCCATCATTGGGTATCAAGTAATCCTGGCTTGTATCATTGCTGCCCTGGGATTGTTGTTGGAAAAATGGCTGAATAAACACCAGGGCACAAACAAATGGGCTTCCCCCCGATTCAAGGATATTGCAGCTGGAACCGCCTTATTTCTAACAGCCTTTTTGATCTGGAAAGGAATCCCCCTGAGCGAGAATACGTTTTTTGATCAGCAGCGGCCTCCCAATTATGAGTATTATCCGAATTCAGACGCTCTTAAATACGACAGGACAGCTCAGAGTCTTTTGGCAGTGGGGGAGTTTCGTACCTATTTAGGGGACGAAAACTTCCCAATTGGATATCGACCAGCTCTAGCCTATTTCAAGGTAATCCCCCAGCAAACCATGCAGGATCGAGTGATAATCAACCCAATTGGACACCGACCAGCGCTAGTCTTCTTCCAGGTAATACTGCATCGGATTGCCGGTTTGGGATATGAAGAGATCATCAATTTGCAGTTGGCTGTTTTTTCACTTTTGCCGGTTTTGATTTATATCTTAGGAAACTCTCTGCATTCCCGGGCAGCTGGTTTATTAGCAGCTGTTTTAATTATCTTAAGGGAGAGAAATGCGCTTCTTTTGGGTGGAGTTATCACCGGCGTCAATTCAAAATTGTTGATGTCAGAAATCCCAACCATGATGGGAATCGTCTTGTTTTTGATTCTGTTCATTCAATGGCTGAAAAGACCAGACCAGCGAACGATCTTCCCGCTTCTAAGCGGAGGCGCCTTGGGGGCGACCATGCTTGTCCGGGAGGAAGCAGCTGTCATCCTTGCTTTTGCTGCGGTAGGAGCTGCTTTATATTTGCATAAGAAATTTGGTATTTTCCTGAAAAACATGGTTATGGTTGGGATTGGGATCCTGCTGGTGATCACACCCTGGATCTACAGGAACTGGGACAAAACCGGTTTTGTTTATTTGATTCGACCTTCCAATCAAATTGATTTGATCACCGATACACTTGAGATCGACCCAGATCAGATCAAACCGGAAGATAGTAATCTACTCAGGTATGATCAATTTTTAGTAACTGATGTGACACCACTTAATCGCAATGAAATTAAGATTGCTCAACCCTCTGGTAGCAGCGTATATCTAAAAAGCCTCGCACGTAATCCAGGTATAAATGATGATGATGGATTGAATTCAACCCTGGATCTGCTGCTTAACCACTTTGCAAATCAAACTATCCAATCTGTGGTCTATCTGCCAAGCAATCCATTGATCCTGGACATGAATTATCTCGCAAAAATGGCCACCGGGATGCTGGATCGCTATTACGGAGATTTTTTCAATTCTCCAAGGATTTATGTAAAAACCCTTCCCTATTGGTGGACGGATTGGGATGGGGGAATCCCACGCCAATCGATCCTGGCAGTTTCTCTCACGTTGGCGTTAATTTCGATTGGAATCTCAGGAGTTTGGCGGGAGCATGGCTGGATTGTATCCATCCCCTGGTTGGCTCTCCTTGCTCATATCTTGATTTATGCCTGGATCCGGCGATCGGGGGGAAGGTACCTTCAGTCGATGGATTGGATTACAGCCCTTTTTTATAGTATTGGGTTGGTTGAGTTGATCAGGTTTTGTATGAGGGAGTTGGGACTATTACCAGCTCGATCAGATCAGAATCCAGAAGCACTGCCTAAATTATTTTCCAGTAAATTTGCCCTAAACATCATTCCAGTGGGATTATTTCTCCTGGGGGCCAGCATTCCGGTGGTTGAATATCTGGCACCGAATCATTATCCTGAGGATTCCCTGGAACAAAAAACGAGTATCCTCTTGGATACTGAAGGCAGTCCATTTCTGGAGCAGGAGAGAAGGGAGCTGACCGGGTTTATTGACCAGGGAGGTCAGGTTGTGTATGCTCGAGCTTTATATCCCCGGTATATTGAGTCAGGAACGGAATTTTCCGATGTCAGACCCTCTGTGTGGGGAGGACTTGAGAGAGATCAGCTCAGTCGGACGGAGTTTTATCTGGCGGGCACTGAATCCCTTTGGGGAGTATTACTCCGGGAAGAACCCCCTACTGTTTTCCCCCATGGATCGGATGTGATTGCATTTGGTTGTGAAGACAGTTTAGGTTCCTTCGATACCGTCGTGGTTGTGATTTACGCTGAAAGCGGGGATCAAGTGGAAGATGTTCTGTGGCGGGATGGTGCGCTCGAGAAAGTAAGTGGGTGTCCGATGCCTGGCATGAGTATCGTTGAAGGTATAACGTATTAATGTTTATGCGTTATACCTTTCCAACAAAAAAACGTTCTAGCTTTTGAATTTATAAATAAGTTAAAGTATCCATAGATCTTGATATTACTCCAAGTGATTCTCCACGGATTTTTGCCATGATAATTCCTGATTTATGGGCACATTACTCGGGAGAGCTGGCCCTTTGACATGACTGTCCAAAGTGTAGCAAGGCGTAATCAAAGGGCTCAGGACTGATGGGACGAATCTAATTGATAATTTTGATCTCCAAGATCGGCCGGTAAATAAATTTGCGGCCTAGATGAATTAAGTCCCACTAAAGTAGGACTTCTTTTTATTGCATTAGTTTCTATTCATATCGAAATGAATAGGAACTGCCTTTCAGAGCGGTTTATTTATTTCTAACTCGCAGTTTTTACGAAGTATCCTTGAAGGGCAACTGCCGGACTAGCGGGATTATGCTCACTTCGTCTTCATTATGCTTCGCTCAGTAAAGGCCCTCAGGTTGCACACCCTTCGTCTTTGCTCTGCTTCGCTTCCTTTGATTTTACTCAGGACAGGCTCTTTCCCTTTCAACCAGTCAACATGTCACCGGTATCTCCCTCGACTAGCTCCTGATAGAGTTCTAGATACTTTTTTGCAGAGCGTTCCCAGGAAAAATCCTTTCTCATTCCCCGCCGCTGCAATCCCTGCCAACGCCTCTGATCCTGATAAATTCCCAGAGCTCGGCGGATAGTATCTGCCAGTGCTTGAGATGTGCTTTCTTCGAAGAGAAATCCTGTACTCTCACCAGCTTTTCCAAGCTGGTAGTCGATAATGGTATCTTTTAACCCGCCCGTTGCTCGAGCCAATGGCACGCAGCCATAGCGCATCCCGATCATTTGTGTTAATCCACAAGGTTCATAACGAGACGGAATCAAGATCAAATCGCTACCGCCGTAAATCCGGCGAGCCAATTCGTCATCATACCGCAATACTGTCCGTACTTGTACCAGGCCCCTATCCAATTGTGCAGCTGATTCTTCTAACTGGAGGTCACCGGTGCCGAGAATAACTGCCTGCCAATCCAGGTTTTGAATCTTCCGTAAGGCATCTGGGACCAGGTCGACTCCTTTCTGGTAATCCAGGCGATTGATCATCACCAACAAGGGTTTGCCCGGATCTATATCCAGGTTCAATTCAATCAGAAGCTTTTTTTTGTTTTCTTTCCGATTTTTCAAGGTTTCTACACCAAAGCTTGTAGGGAGATGAAAGTCAGTTTTCGGATTCCAGACTTTTGTATCCAATCCATTTAAAATACCGGAAATATCATCTTGGCGGGTTCGCAGAAAACCATCCAGGTTAGCGCCGAATTCAGGCGTGAGTATTTCCTTCGCATAGCCCCTGGACACGGTGTTTATTTTATCAGCCGTCAAAAGACCAAGCGGCAGAGGTAGGTGTTCTGCCCATTCCGGCAGAGGGGACATATGCGCCCGGGGCAGACCAAAACCTTGCAGGGAAAGTTCAGTGTCATACCCCAGGTAGGGCAGATTATGAACGGTCAAGAGAGATTTGGTGTTATGGAAGAAATTATCACTTTCCCGGATCAATCGAAGTTTATAAACCGCTGGAGCTGTATGCCAATCATGGGCATGCAGAATATCCGGCTGCCAGTTGAGGATTTTTGCCAACTGCATCGCGGCCAGGGAGAAGAATGTGAATTTATTACCATCTGTGTTGGCATCACCGCTGTAAACTGCCGGGGATTCAGCAATGGGTGCACCATCCACCAGATAAGTAGGTACCCCATTGATCATAGTCCGGAAGATTTCAGCGAGAATCGGTCCCTGGTAATGTGAAATATAGAAACCAGCTACGAGTTTAAGATCCTCCTCACTTTGATTGATATGAGGGTAGAAGGGAAGGATCAACCTGACATCGGGCGATTCAGGCAGTGCCTGTAATGCAGCTGGCAAAGAACCGGCTACGTCGCCCAATCCGCCGATTTTTACCAGGGGATCTGCTTCAGCAGCCAGGAATAAGACATTTAAAGGTTCAACCATCGAAATCTCCGAGAAATACCTTGGTTTCTATCTAGATTAGGTTTGCCAAAAGATAATAAACGACAAAACGTTCTTAAATTTAACCTACACCTAAGCCTAAGCCCTGATGAATAATAGTATTATATCTGCTCAATGACGATCCCAATGCTTTAACATTTATCCATTCTAACCTTCAACTTTCAATCTATAATCCTTTAACCAAATAAGGTACAATACCTCAGTAACTTTGATCGTTGCTGCAATATTATTCAAGGGAAATAATATGACTGAAAACAAACCCCAGGATCCCTATTACTACGAAGAAATGATCGCTCTCCGTACACTGGGGCGTATATTATGGAACTATAAATGGATTGTCATCGCTGCCACCTTGCTGACCGCACTAACTGCATTTTTAACCATCAAGTTTATCCTTTCTCCTAAGTATGAAGCTTCCGCTCATATCGGAATTAAACAACCAAGATTCGTGGTGTATCTTGAACCAAGTATCAACAACCCTTCCCCGCTGAATAATTACCGGACATTTATGGAATTAACCAGCCCGCTATCGGCGTTTGCGGAAGCGGATGAAGTTTGGATTTCCGTATGTGAGGAAATGAATATAATTTGTATGGGAGAAGGCAACAATAGTCCGGTTTTGGAAGCTACATTGATTGGTTCCAGCCATCTGAGATTAAGCGTCACCAGTGGATCCCCAGAGCGCTCTACGGAATTCGCTAATTTATGGGCAGAAGAATTGATTAATCGATGGAATATGCTCTACGGCAGTGAAAATATCGATCTCATCCAGGTGGAGAAGGAAGTAGCTCAGGCCCTGGAAAACTGGAATACTGCCCGAAATGCACTGGAAGAGTACCTGCCGGAAAGTCAGATTAATGTGGTTGAGGTTCAGCTTAACCAGGCCAAACAGAAACTTGCTATCTATCTGGGTGAGATTGAAGATAATGAGAGCATTGTACGAGATGCGGATACTCTCGATTTCCGTCTTGGTAGACAGAGCCAATCCAGCAAGTTATTGATTGGTGATGCGCTCAGCCTGGTGGGACTGCTGCAGAGAACTACCGGCGATGTGAACGGGACACAGTTCAACATCACGGGAACGGATATTTACGGACAGGAGTACACTATCGCAGAATCCCGTAAGAGCCTGGCGGATCTGGTTTCTGCTCTGGAGAACCAAAATGATGACCTGGAAATTCAGCTTGTTGATCTGGAGGGGGAGATTACTGCACTAGCATTGGAAAGGCAAGCTGAACAATATCATATTACCCTGTTGGAGCAAGAACGAGATCGGGCTTTGAGTGATTATCAGCTCCTGTCCGAGTATATGGATGAGGCACAGATTGCCCCTGAATATGAAGGTTTGTTTGCTTATATTGTAGCTAAAGCTGTGGTTCCCCAAGAAGAGAGTGGTTTATCAACAATAATCTTAGTTGCTATAGCTGGTATTATGGGTTTGATGATTTCGGTTGTCAGTGTATTTGTCTATGCCTGGGGGAAATCGGAAAACGAAGCCGTTTAAACCTATTATGTACCGACTATCGGTTTTTCAACAAGACTAAACTTGTTACCATTAAATACAAAATACACCCGATAAATCTATGAAGAAAAAACTCATTGAAAAACTAAAGGATCGGTCCGCCAAGGTAGCTGTAATTGGATTGGGATATGATAGTTGGAGATCCACCGAGAGTTGTAAACCCGCGAGATCTAGAAATGATGGCTTCCGAAATATATAAAGTATTACAAATAAAAAAAGAGGAAGGAGCAACACATTCTATACGAAATAGGATTACTGATAAATTTCCGATAAGAAAATTGGTGGATCAAACAGAAAAAGCACTAGAAGATGTCATCCAAAGTGAATGATTATTACATGAAGTTGAGAAGAATATTATTATATATCATAGTATTTATCCTTTCTCTAAATAGTATTCTTCAAATTGATGTATATTTAGTAAAAAATAATTTATCTTCTATACCTGCCTGGATTATCACAGGTATTTCTTTTTCGCTAGTTTTGTTAATACTGGTATTGGATAAAAAGTTACCTTGCAGGAGCATTCGAATAAATACAGTAAGTGTCTTTTTCAGTATCTGTATTATTCTTTTTTACTTAACTCTTCTACCTGGACTTCTTATATCTAAAGGCAGTAACGTGTCTTTACGAGAATATATGCTTTGGATATATACTATTGTCTTATTTATTTATGGAGGAGTAGTTGGTTTATATATACCTAGGCGACTTAATATTACTCTATTTGCGATATTATTGATCTTAATTTCCTTATTGATTGTAGATGTAACTTTTTATTCATTTGCATATTTTTATCCAAACAGAGCTGCGGGGACGATAGGAAACCCAAATACCGCTGCTTTTGTCGCTGTATTATTAATGGTAGCATCGCTTCAATATCCGGTATGGAAGCTATCAACTGTGAATGTCATTTTAATAGTCATCACAGGTGTGGGAATAGCTCTCACTGCTTCCTTCGGTGGAAC
>Ga0255364_10142_pt1 | contig 17473 bp, 11 predicted proteins | sample ANMaggSSYBR01G12_FD_182087 | JGI IMG/M metagenome (GOLD analysis project Ga0255364, IMG submission 182087) | Sediment cell enrichment communities from methane seep in Santa Monica Basin, California, United Staets - ANME aggregate JGI... | ecosystem: Environmental > Aquatic > Marine > Cold seeps >...
GCAGGCGTTACAGCCGGTACATTTCTGATCGTTCTTGCGGTCATACTGGCGCTTGATCTCTATGATGTAATTTAAAGAATATTCCGGTTGATGAAAAGAGCATTTATAATATTTTTTACCCTTATTTTGTCCGCCTTTGGTGCTAAAGCTCAGATACCATCGGGATATTATGATGGTACTGAAGGATTGTACGGCCTGCAGTTGAAAGCAGTGTTGCATGATATTATTGATGGCCACAACGAGCCTTCCTATAATGATCTTCGCGATTTTATCCTCCCTGAGTCCGATGAAGACCCTCAAAATTCCAATAATATTATTTTGTTGTATACGGGAAGGTCGCAAGCCAAAAGTACTTTTGGTGGCGGTGTCAATGACTGGAACCGGGAGCACGTATGGGCAAAGTCGCATGGTGACTTCGGGAACGATCCTCCCTGCGGTACTGATGCCCACATGGTCAGGCCAACGGATGCTTCCGTAAATTCCGACCGGGGCAACAAAGATTTTGATGAAGGAGGACAGCAGCATCCTGAAGCCACAGGCTGTTACTTCACCGAATATACCTGGGAGCCGCGTGATGAGGTCAAGGGCGATGTTGCAAGGATGATCCTTTATATGGATGTACGCTATGAAGGCGATAACGGGGAACTGGACCTGGAAGCAGTGGATGCGGTGAATACTTCACCTGCCCCCCAGCACGGAAGGCTCAGCACCCTGCTCGACTGGCATGAAGAAGACCCGCCGGATGCTTTTGAGATCAACCGCAACAACGTGGTATATTCATATCAGGAAAACAGGAACCCATTTGTCGACCATCCTGAATTTGTGTATGATATCTGGGGCTCATCAGCAGGTTTGTCCGATGAAAAAAACTCCCTGAATGTTAGCTTCTATCCAAATCCTGTTGCAAATACACTGAATATTGAATTGAATGCCCCGCTCATTGTCCCGGTGGGGATAGAAGTTTATAATAGTCATGGGCTGCAAGTTATTTCGAAGGAGAATTTCATGGGAAATAACACAATTTTAGACTGCTCCGGCTTACCAGTAGGCTTATATTTCCTCCGGCTACTTGATGAACAAAGCGGGCAAAGCTATGTTTCTCCATTCATGAAAGTGAATTAATTATGGCAAAAATCAGGATCACAAAAATCTATTCATTTGAAATGGCCCATATCCTCCAGGATTATGACGGTCCCTGCCGGAACATTCACGGCCATTCGTATAAGCTTTTTGTAACAGTATCAGGCACTCCTATTCAGGATGAAAGCTCCCCCAAGAAAGGGATGGTCATGGACTTCAAAGACCTGAAGGCCATCGTAAAGGATCATATTGTTATGCGTTTTGACCATGCCCTGGTGTTGAACAGCAAAACTGATCCCGGCCTTATTGAAGGTATAAAAAAGCATATGGAAAAGCTGATCATTGTGGATTACCAGCCCACCAGCGAGAACCTGGTTGCCGATTTTGCATCCATCATCAGGTCTCATCTCCCCGAAAATGTTTCATTGCATAACCTCCGCCTGTGGGAAACGGCTACTTCCTACACGGAGTGGTTTGCAGAGGATAATTAGTGTTTGTCCAGAATGTCCGCTTTCATCGTTACGCTCGTATTTAAAACAGTCATTTACATCAGTAAACTCTTTGTTTTAAATACTTCGCAAGCCTCGAAAGCGAACATTCTGAACTAAACACCGACTTTATGGACGGGCACTAATTAAAAAAGGGAGCAGTCCCAAAGGAACCGCTCCCGATCATTAGACCAGAAAACATTTGACTAATTGACCTTAATGAATGTTTTCATTAAGGGTTTGCTGTTGGGCGCCTGTAGGCGCATGTTGTAGATGCCTTCAGGAAGATTTGATATGTTCAGTTCAATCTTGTTCGGTCCCGAACCAAGGTTTTCAGAATGTAAGATCACCATCTGTCCCACCTGGTTGAACACAGAAATATCTATCTGCTCAGCACTTTCCATGGAGAGGCTGATGTTGATCTGTGTGTTTGCCGGGTTCGGATAAATATTGCCAACGAAAGTGAAGAGGCTGTTTTCCTCAACAGAAAGGCTGGCAGTGCCGTTGCCGATGATTATGTTTAGTTGTACAGCAGGAACCTCTTCGCTCAGGGTGATCATGAATCCGTCTGTTTCGATGCCTACTATTTCGGGGTACACATGATAGGTACCAAAAGCAAGTTCGTTGAAATCGAACAGGCCATACTCATTTGTATACTTATATCCGAGCGGCTGCATGTCTTCATTAAAAAGAAGGATCTCTACATCCTGCATGATGTCTTTGGTTTCACCATTATTGACAACACCATTAATATATCCTGTTCCGATGCCGGCAGTGGTAGATGGCTGCATCATAATATCATAGGAAATATTAGCGGGGCATGGAAGCGGAAATACCGGCCAGGCATTGGTCCAGATAATGGCATCAAAATGATAAGTGGGGACATACTGTCCGAAATATCCCGATTGTGGGCTCAATTCAGCCTGCACGAAATAAATCCATGATGGATTTCCGGTATTTACATCATCGAACAAATAATTGCCGTTATCGACAATATCAATGGTTTCGATAGTGACCAGGTTGTTGCCAAGTGAGTCGAAGGTCATCAGGTGGACCTGCCCGGCATCGGCATACAGGGAACTATCAAGAAAAACAGTACCACCGATACAATAATCAAGCGGGGGAGGAATGTTCCCGACAATAATATCATTACACAGGATGCTGGTGCATGCGATGCTGTCATTGGTAATGGTCAGGCATATATTATAGATTCCTTCATGAGGGAATGTATGTACAGGATGTTGCTCACTTGAGAAGGTAGAGTCGCCGAAGTTCCATAACCAGTTGTTGGGGTTTCCAATGGAAATGTCTGTAAATGCTATGGTCAGCGGTTCAGCTGTATATCCCCAGGTATAGAGTGCCTGGCAGTTGGGTGTGTTACCGATATATACATCATTACAGGAAACATCAACGCAGGAATCACCATCCGGCAGAATAGTCATAGTGGTCAGGCACACGGTATAAAAAACTGTGCCGGTGGGTTGGAATGTATGGGTGATAAACTGCCCTGTTCCATAAGTTCCGTCACCGAAATCCCAGTGGTATGAGTAAGCCTGTTGGGTAGGATCCAACATATAACCTTCAAAATCGTAGGTTAACAGATCGTTGGAAGTATATGTGAAGAAATTTTCACAATCTCCACCGGGATTCCCGGTAACGGTAATAAGTTCGCAATATGTATCCTGACAGTTTGCACTGCTGTCGCTGATGGTCAGGCATACAAGAAATGTCCCGCCATTAGGAAAGACATGAATGGGATTCTGCTCATAAGAAAAGGTGCTGTCGCCAAAGTCCCAGAACCAGGATGTCGGATTTCCGGACGAGAAATCAGTGAATTGCCATGTGAGGGGGGAACTGGGCATAGGTGCACCGAAAAAATGAGCGATACAGCCCGGCTGGGTGCCGACCCATACTTCCTTGCACGATATGTCGGTGCAGATATTGCCAAGGCTATCTGTGGATTCTGTCGTTAAACACACCATGAACATGACTGCGCCCTGGGGTATAAATGTGTGGGTTACAGTTTGTCCTGTTCCCGTCGTGCCGTCTCCAAAGTCCCAGCTAAAGATGGTAGGATCGTTTACATTGATAAATCCCTGGAAAACGAAGGTCAGACTGTCTACCTGCTGGTAGGTGAAATAGTTTTCACAATCCGGAGGAGGAGGTGTATTAATGCATACCCACAGATCCTGTATTATCTGTGCCGGGAAAGGCTGAGAAAAACCCTGATATTCATAAACAAGGTTTCCTGTACAGGGATCGAGTGTTGAAATTTGAACCATCCCCTGCGTGATATTTGGGGGCAGAAAAATGGAGTCAAGGTAGTAGCCGTTATTATCAGTATATGTGGTATCAAAAATAGCTGTACCACCAATACTGTCAAGGCTAATGTAAACAGGGTGATTTGGTACTCCCTGGATAGTCTGTCCGTCATAAACATGGCCCATCACTGCCAACAGGTTATCCTGTGAATAAGCTGTAATGCTGAGGAATACAGAGACGATTAAAATAACAATTTTACGTAACATGATTTTAAATTTATTGGTTTTTATTCAAAAATATGTTAAGTTGATGGTTTTAATATTAAGACTTGCAAAAGCCAAAAGGTTGCCTGTTTCTGTTTTATTTTTTTATAAATTTCTTACTTATCGGTTGCCGCTGTCCGTCCCATTTCAGGGTGATAAGATAAATTCCGGAAGGCATATTCGCAGCAGGTATATTAATGGTATTCCTTCCTTTGACCACAGGCTGTTTTTCGCTATAAATTATTTGCCCTGTCATATTCAGGATGTTTAGTTGCATCATCCTGGCCTTGTCGGTGTTGACCAGAAGATTCAGCTGATCAGAAACGGGGTTCGGATACAATACCGGGATGCTGACCGGATCCTGCCCGGGATCATTAATGCCGAATGGAGAATGATCATACATTTTAATATACACTGTGTCATTTACAGGGTATTCCTGGTTGAGTATGACCAATTCAGGTAAGGAATAAATACCGCATACATCCGCGTAAAGGTAATAGGTACCTAAAGCAATATCACTAAACTCAAATTGCCCGTATTCATCAGTGGATGTCCATTTAAGGGGTATTTTATTTTCATTGGTGAGGATGACAGCTACATCGTAAAATGACCTGTATATTTCGTTCTGTTGTTTCTGTCCATGGATGACCCTTCCTCTGATCCTGCCAATTCCGGTTTCAACACCGTTTACTGCGATCAGATACGTATTTTCCTCAAACATATTTTCGTTCAGCAGAAGTGTTTCGGCTTGCTGCCATAACATGCTGCCGGGGAAATAAGAGGGAATATAGTCATGGAAGTGTTCCGAACCCGGCGTAAGGCTGATCTTCATCACGTACTGCATTTCCATCATGTTGCTGAACCAGTAATATCCAAATTGATGGAATACGTTGGTGTCAACAGGGATCAGGTTCAGGTTTTCGCGTTGCCTGTAAAGTATTGCGATACCGGTATCCCCGGTACTATATGGGTTGTTGATGGGGTTGTCGCCAATAAAGGCCTGGCCGCCAAGCTGAAAATAGCTGGCAGTCTGCAGCAGTTTGCACCAGGAATCACTGCAAGCGGGATTATTGCTGTTCCAGACGTTCAGGCAAACTTGGTAGGTGCCGGCATCATCATACGTATGAACAGGATTCTGCTCATGTGAAATATTCCCGTCACCAAATTCCCAGAACCAATTATCCGGGTTTCCGGCACTCAGGTCATTGAAATAATAGAGGTATTGTACATTACTGCTGGAATCGGCAATGGCAGTAAAGTCTGATTGGCAAACAACCGTATCCTGGATGTTGATGGTCTTGCAAATAAAATGAAAACAATATTCCATCGTATCACTGTTAGATACATTCAGGCAAACCAGGTATTCACCAGGTTCCGGAAAAAGGTGTACCGGATTTTGCTCTTGCGAAATTGTACCATCCCCGAAATCCCATTCCCAGTCTGTGATATTCCCGATGGATTGATCGGTAAATATAAGCTCGAGTGGATTATACGGATCAATATCATAGACGTAGACAGCTTCACAGTTTACGGAGTCGGGAATGATAACTGTTTTACAAATGGAGTCCGTACAATTCGAGTTGTTGTTAAAGATGGTCAGGCAAACGTTATAGCTTCCCGGATCGGGGTAAGCGTGAACAGGATTCTGTTCAGTGGAGCTTGTACCATCTCCAAATGTCCACATCCAGACATTGGGAAAACCCGTTGAAAGATCGGTGAATTGTACAAGGATCGGTGTGGTGGGTACAAGATTATAGCTGAAATCAGCCTGGCAATCAAGGACAACTTCAATAGTATCGCAGTATACATCATAACAGCCATCACCGCTGATGGTCAGGCAAACATAATAAACACCGAATGCTTCAAAATTGTGAACAGGATGAAAGACGCCGGAGCTTGTCCCGTCACCGAAATCCCACGTCCAGGTATTAAAATTGCCGGTGGATTCATTATTGAACTGGATTTCAGTATTGGTTCCGGGAACAGCGTTCCAGGTGAAATAGCTGACACAATCGTCGGATGTCTCTTTAGGATTGCTTGCTGCAAGCAGTCCGGGGTTTAGTGTAAATACGAGTAAAAATATCCAGATCTTATTTTTCATAATATCGGTTTTCATGCATTAAAAGTGAAAATAAATTCCGCCCCTGATCCCAAAGGAATAGGGCGATCTTGCCGGGTATGCCGATCCCGGTGAATAAACAGAATTGATATACTGCCTGTAGACCGGTTCCAGGCTGAACCTGGCTTGCTGGTTAATCTGATAGTTAAATCCCAGGCTTACAGTATATTGCCAGTTGGTTTTCAGCCTGTCGGGATATTGCCTGATCACTTCTATCTGTTCGGCATCATTTCCCTGGTAGGGAGCCTCTGGCACATCCCGGTATACCTGCAGAGAAAACAATACTCCGGTCTTCAGGTCCAGCGAAAAGCGGTTTGCTTCAATGATCCTGTAACCGATCCTGAGTGGGATCTGCAGATAGACAAATTTGTTTGTATTTTCTTTTATCAGGTAATGATCGATACTGTCGTATACACTTTTCAGATTGGTTTCGAAGATCACAGAATCCGGATTTCCCGGATTTATACTGAAAGATGTAACCCCGACATAATATCCTACACTGTCATAGCTTGAATAATTTACCTGGTATTTTGCACTTTCACTGGTATAATTGGCTCCAATACCACTTTCTATGATAAACCTCGATTTCTCATAAGCAGCTACCAATTCCAGGGAATAGTCATTTCTGTTTTGTTTATTCGGGTATATATTGACAGCCGGAGTGAAGCCTGCACCAAGCATCAGTTCAGCCTTTTTCACGTAATTGTCTTTGATGTTGAGGTCGAAGAAGGGCTCCCCTGAATTCCTTAATTCAGATGAGACCAGCTTTTGGTCAGTAGAAATATCTATTGTATAAGGACAATAATCAAGCCTGTTGATATGGGTATAGATGATGACTTGATCTTCCTGTGAAGTTGCACTTTCTATGGCTGGTGATGCATCAGTTTCATTAAGCTTGCCTGTGGAGGTAACAGTATGCTCACTGCCTGACACCGGCAAGGCTTCTGAAGCAGTTTGCTGATTGCTTGTTGTTGAGCTTGAAGCGGGGAGGGGTGCAGGGTCTTCGGTATAAGCAGCAAGTTCACTCCGGGCTTGTACAGATTCATCTATAGATGTGAGGCTGCTATCAAAGCTGTTGATATTTGCTGTTGTTGATCCGGGTTGCAAAACTATGTTGAACAGGATAGAGATTCCCCCGATGGCAACAGCAGTGATCAGGAACAAAATGATGCCCTTGCCTCCTTTTGAAGGAATATGCCCGGAAAGCGATTTCCAGACCTCCGGCGATGGATCGATCTTCTGCCCACCGAGAGACTCAAGAAAAAGCTTGTCAATATTATGTTTTCGTTCGTTTTTCATTTGGAACGGATATTGGGTTGCAGTTTATAAATACGCTGCAGTTTTTTCTGCAGCTGGCGCCTTGCCTTTGCAAGCTGAGATTTTGATGTGTTCACAGAAATGCCCAATTCTGCGGCGATCTGTTTGTGTGAGAAGTCCTCAAAAACGTACATATTAAACACAAAACGATAACCATCCGGCAATTCCTGGATCAGATCCAGCAATTGGGTTCTTGAAGGGGCGTTGTTGTACACTCCATCATCATCATGATCAACTGACAGCATATCTTCCAAATCATTTACATTGGTTTGAAAATAATGCTTCAGGTTCGCATGATAGTGGCTCAGAGATGTATTGATCATAATCCTTTTAATCCATCCTTCAAATGAACCTTCTTCCCTGAATTTTGCAATATTGGAAAATACCTTGATGAAACCTTCATGCATAACATCTTCAGCTTCATCCTTACGCTTGCAATACCGCATACAAATACCAAGCATGGTAGATGCATATTTATTGTACAGCAGACTGTAAGCATTACGTTCTCCTGATTTGCAACCTTCTAGTATTTCCTGGTCTGGAACCATCAAAAAAAACTCAACTGTTAAAAAGACTGCCGGCAGTTTCAAAGGTTGCCTGCCGGGAAAGGGATTATTTTCCCGCCGGAAAGCAATATTAAACTGAAATCCGGTCAAACAAAAAAAAGGCATCCCGTTTGTATGAGCAGGATGCCTCTCTCAAAATTATTAAAAAGCCTTTAATTGACTTTTATAAAAGGTTTAATATGTTTTTCATTTCCAAACAATACCATTACACGGTACATCCCTGCTGATAAATCAGAAGTGTTTATCTGTAGGATGTGATTTCCCGTTGTGCAGTTTTTACTGTATTTACCAGCAAGCTGTCCGGCCTGGTTCAAAATAAAGATCTGAACATATCCGCTTTCGAGGAGATTGAGTTCGAGGTTTGTATATGCACGGGCAGGGTTTGGATAAAGGTCGCCAAGACCTGCAATTCTGGTACCGATATCATTTCCGATGCCATGAGGAATTTCATCATCATAAACCACAATGCTGATATCTTCAACATTAGGTGATTCTTCAGTAAGAGTAATAGATGAAGGATAGGTAAACATACCGGGCACTTCTGCCATCACTTTGTAAGTTCCGTATGCCAGTTCGGTGAATTCAAACACGCCTTCATTGTTAGATTTAATATAGGTCAGGCAGTTGTCTTCCTCATTGAAAAGAATAACTGCAACATCTTCGAGAAGCGGATTTTGGCCCTCATCCAGGGTGACAACACCATCAATAGCCCCATCGCCACTGGTATATTCATAATTTGGTATCATACTGATATCATATTCCCAGCCGGTTGCAGTAAGATCAATGGTTTTTGCTTTCGTCCACAGCAATGCGTCCCCATAATAAGTCGGGAGGTATTGTCCAGCATTAACGGAACTTGCAGACGGAAAGGTCTTCACTTTATAGTCGCCTTCAACAAGTTGAAAGAAGAAATAGTATCCAAGCGTATCGAACTCGGCAGTGTCAATTGGAATAAAAACATCATCTTCTATTTTATACAGGTACGCGGTACCTATGTCGACAGGGAAATATCCGGCATAAGCATGGCCTCCAAAATGAAAATAATCACGCATGCCTGCTTTTACCTTTTTGATGATGGTGCTGGTCCTGAAATCATGATGGAATGGTTCCGTAGAAACAGTGAGTGCAACATCATAAACACCCGGCTCTGAATAGATGTGATTAGGATTACTTTCAAGGGAGCTGCTTTCATCACCGAAATCCCAGTACCAGCTTATAATGCCTTCTCCCATGGACTCATCGATGAAGAAGTAACTGAGTGAATCGAAAGTGATGGTATCTTCCATGACCTCAAAATTAGCCTGAAAGTCGGTAACAGAGCCCGGATCAAGAATTTCCAGCCCGGTATTCATATGGTATTCGGAAGCCCAGTTAAACCTGAAAAACTCTTCCTTTTCATATTCATCACTATTGATGTCGTAAGTATAGATGATCAGTGAGCCTTTGGCAGCGGCAGTGCTGAGGGTATCGTAGAAAAACCCGAACTCATCGGTATATGCAGCAAGAAAATAATTGAACCCCCCGTTGGATTCAGAATTTGATTCGATAAACACCGGATGGCCCGGAACCGGTGCACCGTTTTCGGTATTGGTGATCTGCCCTGATAAGTAAATATAATTGATTCCGCTTTGTGCGAAAGTTGAAGTGATGGAGATGATCAGTATCATCAGCAGAGGAAACAGCAGTTTCCTCAAAAGCGACATCTTCAGGCGTGGGGCCAGGCCGATGCGATTTCTTGAACGGGGGTATTGTTGTTGCATTGCCGCGTTAGTTAAAAGTTAAATAATAGTCCGGTCCTTAAACCAAATGAATAAGGATGCCGTGTAGTTATATACTTACGTTCGTATTGTGAATTCAGGTAATACTTAAGTGTTGGTTCAATTGCGATGCTCACCTTATCGGATAACTGATAAGTTACACCGGCACTGAAAGCAAACTGCCAGCTTGTGTTCACGCGCAAAGGCATACGCTGATCCATATCAATGATCTTGTCATCTCCGACATCCGGTGAAGGGATCCTTTTATTGATAAGGACTGAGAATACAGGGCCTCCTTTGACAAACCAACCGAAACGCTTCACCTGCTTATGGAAACCGATATATACCGGTATCTGCAGGTAGGTGTATTGATTTTTTGTTTGCTCGATCTTGAATTCACTGATGGAGTCGTATACGTCTACCAGGTTGGTATGATATATAGGTACAATTCCATTTTCAGTGGAGTCAAAAGTTACGTTATAAACATCGTTGTATGATCCAAGGTACTTTTCATAGTCGATGGCATATTTCCCGTTGTCGGATGAGAAAGATACACCAAGTCCTGATTCAATGAAGAATTCATTCTTTATCCATTTTGCACTAAGGTCAAAAGTGTAGCTGCGTTGGTTTGGAATGGAATCATCCGGGTAGAAGATCACCTCAGGGGTAAAATGCAGGCCAATCTGCCATTCTGCCCTTCGGTTATACCTGCGTTCACCATCAGTCACACCGGCAAACCTGGGATGATATTTACTGTCGCGAACCTGAATATTTTCAGAATTAATGGCCATCATGGACGTATGTACTGAAAACGACCTCCTTGCTTTTAATTTGGCGAGGCGGGTTTCTTCGTAGAAGGCCGGAGCAAAAGTAGTCTCAGCATAGCGCTTGTGAAGTGTTGCATGTGGCGTGCTTGCTGATGTTGAATTTTCATTTCCCGTTTTAAGGGGATCAACAGATACTGAAGGCTGTGCTATCCCTACGGGTTCGTTTACGGCAAAGAATTTATTATCTGATACTGAAGAGTTATTATCAGGAATTAAGACTGTATTGACGGAACCGGCATTGTTGCCATTGTCAAAATGTATTTGGGTTTGATTATCCCCTATGTCGCCTGAATTTGTGGTATGGGGAGAATCTTTAATGATGCTAAAGCCAAGCAGGCCGGCAATCAGCACAAGAGCAGCTAATAACGCAAGAGTCACCGGATTAACAGACCCACCACCTTTGCCGTGCAACTCTTCATGGATGTTATTCCAGACTGTTGCAGGTGGTTCTGCCTCAAAACCGGCAAACTTGCTTTGAAAAAGCTCGTCCAGGTATTTGTTTTCTTCAGTCACCTTTAACTTTCTTTTTTAGTTTGCTCTGTAAAACGCCTCTTGCTCTTGAAAGCTGCGATTTAGAGGTGTTTTCAGAAATATTCAGCATATTGCCGATCTCCTTGTGCGTGTATCCTTCAATTACATTGAGGTTGAATACCATCCGATAGCCATCCGGAAGTTCATGGATAAGATCCAGTAATTCCTTCGCTGACAACATATCAATGGCATTTTCCTCTTCATTGTTGATGGGTTCACTTTGCTCCAGGCTAATGTCTTTTTGGTATTTTATCTTTTTCTTATAAAAGTTGATAGCAGTATTTACTATCGTTTTCCGGATCCAGCCTTCAAGAGATCCTTCGCTTCTATAATCTTTAAGATACCTGAATATCTTGATAAAACCTTCCTGCAAAATATCTTCGGCTTCCATCTGGTTTCTTGTGAAACGCAGACAGATGCCAAACATTTTAGGCGCAAAATGCTGGTACAACTTCCCCTGTGCTTTGGGGTCATTTCCCAAACATCGTTTTATGAAGTCCTCATCAAAATGCATTAATACTATAGCGCAACATTTTCGGTTATGACCGAAAATAATGTTAAAACCCTGTCCCTGACACGCTTAGGTATCGGGCAGATATTATTTGTCCAAGTAAAGTTAATAATATTTTACTCGAAAAACAGATAAATCCAAATTTTTTGGTTTTAACATTGTACGCTACAGCCTTAACATAACGGTTCTTCACTATGTAAAAGAACTTTATGCAATTCATTCCGAAGACAAAAAACAGGCTCAAATGGTTGCATGGAATAAAAAATACGGTATTCGGTGGATGAAAAGATCAATTCTTCTTTCCCTGCCTGAATAATCTGATCTTAGCCAGGTAAAGAACATGATACATTGATGGTACGATCACAAGGGTCAGGAATGTTGCGAAAGATAAACCATATATGATGGTCCATGAGATCGGCCCCCAGAAGGCCACATTATCGCCCCCGAAATAAAACTGAGCATCAAAAGTGGAGAGAAATGATTCAAAATCAATATTAACTCCCAGGGCAAGGGGCAAAAGTCCAAGAATTGTTGTGATCGCTGTGAGCAATACCGGACGCAACCTGGTCTTACCGGCCTCAACGATGCATTGCTTAGAATCCTCAATAGGCAGGATTGCTCCTGCATTGAGACCAAGTTCCTTTCTTCTGCGTATTTTCAACAGATCAATGTAATCGATGAGAACGATGGCATTGTTCACCACCACACCGGCAAGAGATACGATCCCGATCCCGGTCATAATGACAACGAAGTCCATTCCGCTGATCATTAATCCCCCGAAAACACCAATTGTACTGAAGAGCACACTAAAGAGGATGATAACCGGTTTAACGACAGAATTAAATTGTGATACCAGAATAACGGCAATGAGTGAAATAGCGATCAACAGTGCATTTATCAGGAAAGCCATTGATTCCTCCTGCTCTTCCTGCTCTCCTGTGAACTTATAGGTATAAGCGGGAGGCATATCAAAAAATTTCATCAGGGTTTTCAGCTGATCATTGATTTTGGTTGCATTATAACCTTCGATCACATTGGAGTAAATTGTGATCACCCTTTCCAAATCTTTTCTTTTCACCGAACCGTAAGTGGTGCTGTAAGTAATGCTTGCCACCGAAGAGATGGGAACCTGCTGGATCTTACCTGTTGATGCACTCCTGAAGGTGATCATCTGGTTCAGCAAGGCAGGAATATTATAGCGATACTCTTCCTTAAGCCGGAGTTGAATAGGGTACTCATCCTCCCCTATCTTAAAATCAGAAATTTCTTTACCGAAAAGGGCAGTTCGTATCGTGTTGGCGATTTGAGCTGTTGACAAACCAAAACGCCTGGCCTTATCGCGGTCGATGTGAACAATAATTTCCGGTTTTCCGAGGTCAAGGTCAATCTTCAATCCCTCGATACCTTCAATGTTGGCACTGTTCAGGAAGTTCAGGGCACTATCGGCAAGATATAGTAATTGATCGAAATCCCTTCCGATGATCTCCAGGTTAATGGGCTTTCCGACCGGGGGGCCTTCATTTTGTTTTTCCACACTTAACTCGACACCGGGGTATTTACCAAGCAAATTATCACTCAACTTAATCAGGATATCTCCGGTGTTGACATCATCCCTGTCTTCAAATTCGATGAATGAGACCGTGATCAGCCCGCGAAACATTTTCTCCGACATATCGGAAATATCATCCTCAAGTCTGGCACCGGCCCCTACAGTAGTGAGAACGGATTTAACAGTTGCTTGATATGGCTGCAGGATTGCAAATACATCTTCCTCCAATGATTTCATAAATTCATTGGTAGCAGTAATATCTGTTCCGATTGGTAAATCGGCCAAAATATTGATATATTTCGGATCACTGGAAGGAAAGTTCACCACATTCGGATTACTGTTGAAATATAAAAACACAGTCAGGATGAGCAATACAAAGGTGGCACCAATGAAATAATATGGGGTTCCTTTCCTGAGTACAAAGCTGATGAGTTGGAGATACCAGTTTTCAAGGTTTACCAAGAACACATTCTGGAACCACCTGGCAGCAGAATTCAATACATAGATATTCAATAAACCGATAAGAGCAAAAATCGCACAGAGCGACCCCATGGTATTCACTCCGCTGATATAGAACAGCACCGCCATCAATGCCAGAGTTGCCACAATGATCAGCAATTTCCGGATATTCAGTTTTGGGTTCTGATCGCCCGGTTTTATGAATGTAGAAGATACAATAGGAATAATAATAAGTGCGACAAAGAGCGAGGAAGAAAGTACGATGATCAGTGTCATGGGTAAATATTTCATAAACTCACCCATTATGCTGTCCCAGAACAGTAAGGGAAAAAATGCTGCTAATGTTGTAGCTGTTGAAGTAATGATCGGCCATGCAATCTCACCCACGGCCTGCCTGGCTGCTTCGGGCTTCGCATATCCCCTGTCGACAAAACGATATATGTTCTCAACAACAACGATAGCGTTATCCACCAGCATCCCGAGCGCAAGTATAAGGGCGAACAATACGATCATATTGATGCTTGATCCCATGAGCCCCAATATCATAAATGACAGGAACATTGACATGGGAATGGCAAATCCGACGAAGAGGGAATTTCTGGTCCCAAGGAAAAAGAAGAGTACCAGGATCACAAAGATCACCCCCATGATCATGCTGTTTTCGAGGTTGCTCAACTGGTCTCTTACCATTTCTGACTGATCATTTGAATATTCAATGTTCAGATTTGAAGGCAAAGATTTAGTGGCCAATGCGTGGTCAATGATATCAAAGACCTGATCGGTGGCATTTAAAAGATTTTCACCACTTTTTTTGATTACCTGAAGAGAAACTACAGGTTGGCGGTCAAGGCGGGTAAAACTTCTTGGTTCTTCAAAGCCGTATACAACATCTGCTACATCACGCATATAGACAATATCTCCATTGTCCCATTTCACGATGATATCTTCGATCTCTGACGGATCGGTAAACTCCCCGATCACACGCATAGATCTTCTGCTGCTACCCAGTTTTATTTCTCCGCCAGACATGGAGATATTCTCTGAAACAATGGCATTCTCAATATCACCGAAATTGAGTTCAAAGACATTGAGTTTGTGCATATCAACGTTGATCTGTACTTCCCGTTCATTGATTCCGGTGATCTCTACCTTGGAGATTTCGGAGACCCGTTCTATTTCATCCTTAAGAAATTCGGCATATTCTTTTAACTCATTAATACTGAAGTCCCCTGAAAGGTTGATGTTCATGATGGGAAACTCCGAGAGATCGAGGTCGATGACCACAGGGTCGGTTAACAGATTGCCAGGAAGATCACCCTTGGCTTTGTCAACAGCATCTTTTACTTCCTGCAGGGCATCTTCTATCAACACATCGGTATTAAATTCGATGAAGAGGGTTGAAATATCCTGTGTTGAGGTAGACCGGATCTCTTTTAAGCCTTTGACCGATTCGATTTCTTTTTCAAGTGGGCGCGTAATCAGGTTTTCTATATCGAGGGGAGGGTTCCCCGGATAAATGGTCTGAACAAAAATGGTTGGCCAGACAAGGTCCGGGAATAACTCTTTTGGCAGAGAACGATAGGAATAAAAACCAAATCCCAGCAAAATGACTATCATCAGGAAAATGGTATTCTTATTCCTAAGGGCCAGGGAAGTGAGTTTAAACTCCCGGATGACTTGTTTTTCCTTGATCTCCATTTATATTATATTTACTTCTGTGCCGTCCGTAACCAATGAATATCCTTCTGCGATGATCAGGTCGCCCGGACTCAGGCCGGAACTTACCATAGTTTCATCGTGATTTGATATTCCGGTGGTGATGTATATTTTTCTGGCTACCATCTTTCCATTCGTATTACGTGCAACATAGATATATTCTCCCTTAATGTCTTCTTTAATGATGATAGAGGGGACAACCAGGGCATTTTCTTCGCTGAAATCAAGAAAGGTAATGAGGGCAAGAATATTCGGTTTCAGTTTTCCGTCGATATTGTCAATTTTCAGTTCTACAGGGAAAGTCCGGTTGCTTTTATTGATCACATTTCCGCATCGGTTAACACGAACTTGCATTGCTATGGAAGGAAATGTAGGGAATTTCACAGAAACGATATCCCCTTTTTCGATAACGGGCAGATATTTTTCCGAAACATCAGCATAAACATATAATTTCTCAAGATTCACAAGCTGCATTAACTGCATACCTGGCAGGGCCAATTCTCCCTCTTCACTGAAAATCATATCAACAATACCACCGATCGGGGCTTTGATATAAGCCATGTCGAGCTGGGCCTGAAGGGTTTGCAACTTACTTTCCAGGGCTTCCTTATTATTCTTTGCCTGGAGATACTGTACCTCAGAACCGATATGTTTATCCCAGAGTTGCTTTTGTTTATTATACAGGGTTGTAGCCAGCTCCAGCTGGGTTTTTACTTCCTGAATGGTGTTGTCAATAATACTGGTATTTAGTTTAGCGAGCAATTGTCCTTTAACGACATGATCCCCTTCATCCACCAGGATTTCTTTGATCTGACCATTGATTTCCGGACTGATATAAGCCTGTTCAACGGCATCCACGTTACCACTTACTTCAAAATAATGTTTGAACGGGCCTTCCTGAAGCTTGATGACTTTTACAGGGGTGATGAATTGATCATCGCTTTCACCAAGGTTTTCTAATTCTTTTTCAAGCTCGGTAATTTTAATGTTCAGATGGCTGACTTCAACTTTGTATTGTTTGATCTCCTCTTTGATGGATTCTTTTTTATCAGCCTGGCTGCAGGATGCGATAATAAGGATGATCCCTATGATGGTAAGCGTTTTTCTCATGATTTTTTTAATAAGCGTTAAACATTTTATTGATCTGAAAACACAAACAAATGAGCAGCTACTATCAGTCACTATACATAAGTTTTTCAAGGCTGAGCTTCTTCACCAGAACCTGCTGGATAGCCAGGATATAATCGGATGTATTTGAAAGGAACTGATTATTGGCCTGTAAAAGATCAAGACTGCTTGAAAGACCTTCTTTGTATTTTTCACTTGTGATCCTGAGGATCTTTTCAGCCGTGTTCATAGCCATTGACTTATTCATCATTACAAGGTATGCATTGTTGAATTCCATTTGTGCAGTCTGGACTTGAATGCTCAGGCCCGTGCGCAATCTTTCATCTGCAATGCCGATTTTTTTGAGATTGATCTTTGCCTGTTGAATACGTGCACGGCGAAGTCCGCTGCTCCAAATAGGAATACTCATTTCTACTCCCCAGAAGGAGTTGCTGTACCATTTTTTATTCGTATTGAAAAAGTCCCAATTGGTTCGCTGGGCCTGGGTTTGGTAATTTATGAATGCAGACAAGGATGGCATGTATTCCGATTTTTGGAGCTTGATCTGCAGTTTTGCTATCTGCTCCTGTGTTTTAAGGATCCTATAATCGATATTGTTTTCATAATTGAATGGATCTTCGAGCAGTGCTGTGTAATTAACTTGTGTCATCAGATCATCCAGTTCATCTATAACTACTACCGAATCATCGATTTTTATCCCGCAAAGGAATTTAAGAAATGCATAAGAAATTTGTACCTGGGTTTCTGCAATAATAATATTGGCCTGCAAATCAGCTACGATCAGTTCCAGCTGATCCACGTCTATTTCTTCTGCAAAGCCGGCTTCGAAGGTGATGCGTGTTTCATAAAGTATATTCTCCATGTATCGCAGGGTGCTGTCAAGGATCACCTTGGTATCTT
>Ga0255364_10143_pt1 | contig 17466 bp, 18 predicted proteins | sample ANMaggSSYBR01G12_FD_182087 | JGI IMG/M metagenome (GOLD analysis project Ga0255364, IMG submission 182087) | Sediment cell enrichment communities from methane seep in Santa Monica Basin, California, United Staets - ANME aggregate JGI... | ecosystem: Environmental > Aquatic > Marine > Cold seeps >...
CCCGCGAGTGAGATGAAGGATTTCTATCAGTAGTTCGAACAACCGAATTAATACGCGTCCCTCCGAAATCTGAACTTCACTGGAACCTGTCGGTGGGACTGAGCGTCTGATATCTTTATGCGCCCCAAGGAGTAAGGGTGTATGGTCGCAGCAGGGAAATCCTCTATGAGGGGGTGGTGTAGTTTCCACCTTCCGGGGGTGAGCCTGCGCGGGCGGTGTAAATCGAGGACTGAATATATATTCAGCGGGCAGCCAAGATATCTGGCTGTCGTTTTGGTTTAGACGTGTGACACAGGCGAAGACCGAATACCATGAGAATACTCAGCCCAGGTTATTTTTGCACACGTTCATCCGCATTCGCTTGTAAGCTATGACGAAGAGACATATCCGAGCAGATAATATAACTCGTCAATGCAGATGCTTGTTTGAAGTGGAGTCAGTTCAAGCTAATCGAAGGTGAAACAACCGTAGGGCGCGGCAAGGAATCGCAAATACAGATTCTGGACCCCGGAGCCTCGCGTGAACATGCTGTGATTCGATTCTCCACCGGAGGCTGCGTGATTGAAGATCTCGGCAGCACGCGGGGCACTTTTGTGAATGGTGAGATCGTCCAATCCGCTGAGTGAAAGATATAGGATCCCCCTCCTCCCACGACAGGTGGGGGAAATCAATGGTTGATTATGGCATCTCGATTCGGCTCCGCATTGATCCTCATTGGCCTGGTATCCCTTGTGGTATTCATTCTCACCCTCCAGATTCAGCAGCCGAATACCATCGCCTTGCTGCTCGGCTCATCGCTGACTGCGTTGGGTTTGGTCATCCGCCGCAGCGCGGCGCGGAATGCACAACGCCGAACGGCTCGTTTTCACACTTTAAGGCGTCTCCGTGGCGACACGTATGAAACCAAGGACCGCGATGATTAGGTTAATAAAATCGTCACCTGATCACAATTCAATTCCGCGGTTCTGAATAATCCGCGCAACGACACACAAAAGGAGAGAACATAATGGCAGACCTGATTGATCATACGATTTACGGGGATGATATGCAGCTCGTAGAAGTTGAGCTCGACCAAGGAGAAGGCGTCCGAGCTGAGGTAGGCACACTCACCTATATGGAAGATGGAATCGAGATGCAGACATCGACCGGTGGCGGCATCTTCAAGGGTCTAAAGCGTGCGATCACCGGGGAAAGTTTCTTTATCACGACTTTCCTAAATAACGCTGGCGGTAAAGCAAAGGTCGCATTCGCTGCCCCATACCCGGGCAAGATCATAGCCATAAGCCTAAATGATTTTGGTGGGCGCATTATTTGTCAGAAGGATTCGTTCCTCTGTGCAGCGCAAGGCATCGAGATCGAGATCGCCTTCACGAAACGGTTAGGCGCAGGAGTTTTTGGTGGTGAGGGCTTTATCTTGCAGCGACTCGAAGGTGATGGCATGGCTTTTGTCCACGCCGGCGGGACCATCGTGGAGAAGGATCTCGTGGCCGGTGAGACTCTTCGTGTGGACACTGGCTGCTTGGTCGCCTTCAACGACAGTGTCACTTATGATATCAAGTTCATCGGCGGTTTCACAAACGCGCTGTTTGGAGGCGAAGGCTTGTTCCTGGCGACCTTAACCGGACCCGGTAAGGTATATCTGCAGAGCCTACCCTTTTCCAGGTTGGCAGATCGAGTGCTCGCCTCTGCAAAATTCCAGCAGACTGGAGAAAAGAAGGGCGTAGCGGGGATCGGAGGCGATATCTTGGGAGACTTGATCAGCGGCAGATAATTGGCGCGATCGAGTCTCTGGGCAAGCATTGTGCTCTGGTCTGGTGTTCACATTCCAAAGCCAGGCGAGGGAGTTTGATGGAGTATGTCAAAAACCCATAATTCATCCGCGGTCTGCTATATCTCCGTTGACGTTGAAACGGCAGGTCCCCACCCTAACCGTTTCGCGCTGTTATCCATCGGCGCTTGTGTGGTCTCCGATCTCGACAAGTCTTTGTATCTCGAACTGCAGCCCGATTGCCCCGCTTATGAGCCCCAGGCTCTCGAAGTCAGCGGATTGTCGCTCGAGACCCTGGCTGAAGATGGGATTCCGGCGGAGGAAGCCATGCGGCAGTTCGATAGTTGGCTGAGCGCGAACACCCCGCCGGATGAGAAACCTGTATTCGTCGCCTTTAACGCCGCGTTTGACTGGATGTTCATCAACGAGTATTTTCACAAGTATCTGGGACACAATCCATTCGGGCACAGCGCTCTGGATATCAAGGCGCTTTATATGGGCGTAACAGGCGTAGGATGGGAAGAAACGAGCCATAATACGATCTCCCAGCAATTAGGGTTGCCCACTAACCTGGAACACCATGCATTACAAGATGCGCTCGACCAGGCGATAATATTCCGCAAGATCCTCGAATTAAAGTAATGAACCTACATTTACAGGTGGCAGGTCAACCTGATCGAGCTGGGAAACTGTCATTCTGAGGAGCATGGCGACGAAGAATCTCGATTACGGAGGCAAGTATGAGTAAGAAAAAAACTGGACCGGGTATCGCCCTGCAGCGCATTCTGGCATCCGCCAAGCGCCTGGGCGTTGAGATGGATGAGGAAAAGGCGCTCCAATGGCTGACCGCAATCAGCGCCGCCAAGGCGAGCAGCGACGTTGTCGTTGATTCCCACTCGGGAGTCTTCGGTCATACCGTTTCCATGCTCGATTTCAGCCCAGAGGAGCTGGAATACTTCCGCAGGATTGGAAAGCTGGTTGAGTTCGAAGACCAGCCAGGCATTGTAGAAACCGCCCTGGCGCTTTCTGGTTCAGCGGCTCAATCCAAGATCCAGACCTTTCCCGGGGATAGCGACTACTTCGAGCGGGTCAACATTAAGGCCGATACCCGCGAGCAAGCCTGCGCCATCTTGGCCGACCTTATCCGGGATAAAGCGCTAGCCACATCCTCTGGTCCAACGTATCAATTAATCGAGGTGAAGTTTGGAGAATACGTAAGTGACACAGTGAGAGAAGGGAATCTCCACCGCGCCGGCACTCCCATTTCCTGGCGTGTGGAGGAGATCGAAGCGAAGGCTTTTAATGCCCAGACGCCGGATGGTGCAGCGGTTACGATTGGTTGGGACGAAGTCGCACAGCATCAAGGCTGGTGTAAATTGGATTGGGTGATCGCTGATCCTCTCCGCGGGCAGCTCTCCAATGCCAGCAATATGCTCGATGTGACCTGGGAAGCTCCGGACGGTACCATTACGCCTCTCGACGGTTACCTCGACCCATATTTTCAGGAAGTCTATCTTCAAGCAGAATCAATCCCTGTCTTTTCAAAATTAGCTAAACACGTCTCGGGTGATGCGCTCGATGACTATGTCCGTCAGCTTGAAAAGGAAGTGAATAAATATCTCGGCCAGCAACCAAACTACGGGAAGGCAGCGAAGCGAATGTACAATATTTTTCGCCTCACCGGTCGGTATGAAGAGGCTGCCTACGTTCGCGAGCTGTTTGACGAACCCACAACCGCGCTTTATCAGGTCTGGTCCCTTATCCGCACCATCGACGATGTGATGAAGGACCCTGGCAGTATTCCGCATGATGTCGTGCTGAAGCAAACCGATGGCCTCATCCTTACTGTCGTCCAATCGCTTGAGGGCGACGAGGAAGCCGAGATCGTTCGCTACCTCCTGCGCCTGAGGGGCGCGTTGGACGAGGAGAACATGGATGATCGCTGGAAAGCACATGTTGTGACCGCGCGCGCCGAGGTGATCAACCTTGTGAATAACTTTTTCCACGAACGACTCACGGCTGTACCGGCCATTCGGACATACATCGAGAATGTACAGGTGGAGTAAGAAATGACTGGATTGACAGAGAAGGCTGGTGGGAAGGAAACACAGAGTGAGGAGATCATCGCCAAGGCGCAGGAAGCATGGCGAGAAAGTATGGTTCGCCGACTTGACGAGCTGCGCCAAGAACTACGCACTCGTGATCCTTTTAATGTAGCTGCCAATTCTGACGGGCGCGTTGAGGGAGATGCCATCCTGCTGACCTATTGGGGTCAGAGTGTCGCTCTTTCCTGGCCTGCGCTTGAAGCCTTCAGCCCTCCCGAAGGACCGTCATGTTCGACCTTCGACACCGCCATGCTGCTCTACTATCTCCATACGGCGGATGGCTCACCCCTGGCCGATCGCTGGATCGGATTCCGGGAGCTGCCCGATGGCGGCTTCTACCACCAGGCTTTTCAAGGGTACAGCGGGAACCAAATCGCGAAGGTATTTGGAGATGCTCCCGAAACCTTTGCTCTCACAGCTAATGCCATGGGCGGCCAGCCACTCCCCGCTCTGGCTCCCCACGCCTACTTTTTTCATCCCCTACCGAGGATCCGGCTCGCCGCAACCCTCTGGCCCGGGGATGACGAGTTTCCCGCCAAAGCGAGCGTTCTCTTCGACGCTGCCTCCGGACACTACATGCCCATAGATGGCCTGGCTCTCCTCGGCTCCGGACTCTCGAGACGGCTGATTAAAGCATCAGCATCTCCGTCCTAGCTCATAAACCGTTTTGCAAGGATAGTCTCTGGTCCCCCATCGACAAATCGATCACGCTATCGCCGCGCCGCACTTAATCAAAATTTCGGATAAATAATAACCAAATTGAGCGAATAATTACTTTATCCTATACACCGTGCAAAAAACGATGAACCTACTTATAATTCCTACCGTGCAATACAGCAGATAAATGGTATGAATGGAAGATAAAATCCTTCATCCGTCTTTCACTGCGGAGGCCAGATGAATACCACACCCAGTCGAATCGGCTTCGTATCGACCCGTTTTTCAGGCACTGATGGTGTATCGCTCGAGACTGAGAAGTGGGCAACGGTTTTTAAACAGATGGGGCATGAGTGCTTTTACTTCAGCGGTGAGTCGGATCGCCCACAGGATTCCTCCGTCGTCGTCCCCGAAGCGCACTTTAAGCACCCCGATATAGAAAACATTAATCGAGATCTCTTCGATGATATAAGCCGCTCATCGAAAACTTCTGGGCTCATCCAAGCCATCCGCTTCCATTTGAAGCAGCACCTTTACCAGTTCCTTAGAACCTTCGATATCAATCTTCTGGTTATTGAGAACGCATTCGCAATCCCAATGAACGTGCCCCTCGGTCTGGCATTGAGCGAACTCATTGCCGAGACAAACATCCCGACGATCGCACATCATCACGACTTCACATGGGAGCGCAATCGCTTTGCTGTCAATGCCGCCGGGGACTACCTTCGCTCTTCTTTCCCACCGATCCTGCCCTCGATTTCTCATGTTGTAATCAATTCCTTCGCCGCACAGCAGCTAGCCCTGCGAACAGGCGCCCGATCATTGCTCATCCCCAATGTTATGGACTTCGAAAACCCACCTCCTCCTCCCGGCGAGTACGCACTCGATCTGCGCGAGTCCTTAGGAATAGGACCAGACCAGCACTTTCTCCTCCAGCCAACGCGCATCGTCCCCCGCAAGCGTATAGAACTCGCTATCGAGTTGACTCGAAGGGTCGATTCCGATAGCGTGCTTGTGATTACACATCAATCTGGGGATGAGGGTTCAGCATACGAACAACGGGTGCGAGAATATGCCGATCTATTGGACATCCGCGTCATTTTCGGATCAGATACTGTCAACCATCACCGAGGCGAAACAGGTGATGGCCGCAAGATTTATTCGCTTGCAGACACCTACCAGCAGGCGGATTTAGTCACCTACCCATCGACGATTGAGGGTTTCGGGAACGCTTTCCTGGAGACACTCTACTACAGCCGTCCGCTTGTCATCAGTAACTATGCCATCTTTAAGACCGATATCCAACCGAAAGGGTTTCGTGTCATCGGTTTCGATGATTTCATTGAAGACGAAACTGTAAAGAAAACGATGGAAATCCTCGAGGATCCATCGATCGGGGAAGAAATGGCGGAGCATAACTATCAGATCGCCCGCCGTCATTACTCGTACCGCATACTTGAAACCAGTTTGGCCACCATCTTGAACCAATGTATGGGATCCTGATTGTAGGTTTTCGGCCTCAACATCATAAACCTTGGAGTTTATCCTACTCGTGACCCAACAACCACAACCCCACGAACGTTCGCTTTTTCAGACGGTCTTTCTCTCGCCCGAAGAACCTCGCCTGCGAGCGGGTTGGCGCCTGCTTCTACACGCGCTTTTTTATCTGGCGATAATGTTGACGCTTAGCATCGGCTCTCTGCTCTTCTTTCAAGAGACGCTAGGGGTCATCATAACGGCGATTTCGCCCGCTATCATGATCGAGTTGGTGAGTATCCTGTCTGCAACCTATCTCGCTCGACGTTTTCTCGATTACCGGAGTTTTTCATCCCTCGGTCTTCAAATCGACCGGAGTACCCTCTCGGACCTGATCGTTGGATTTCTCATTCCCGGTCTGATGATGGCATTCATCTTTCTTGTCGAATATGCTGCAGGTTGGACACAATTTCAGGGCTGGTCCTGGCAAGCTGTGGGGATATCCCAATCGGCCATTGGCCTGTTAGGCGGCCTTTCTGCTTTCATCGTGGTCGGCTTCAGCGAAGAGATACTTAGCCGGGGCTATCACCTGCAAAACCTTATAGAAGGTTTGAACCTTCACTGGGCTCTGTTTCTCTCATCGAGTGTCTTTGCCCTCTTGCACCTCTTTAACCCCTCCAGCAGTTTATTATCTACCCTCGGTTTACTGGCCGCTGGCTATTTTCTCGCTTACGGGTGGGTCCGGACCCACAAACTGTGGCTTCCCATCGGCCTCCATATCGGTTGGAATTTCTTTGAGGGAAATGTATTCGGTTTTAATGTGAGCGGGCTTGATACTTTCCGTCTGCTTCTGCACACTCCTTCCGGTCCGGAATTTATCACCGGCGGGACCTTCGGTCCTGAAGCAGGGTTGATCGCCATCCCGGCGATGCTGCTCGGCGCCTGGCTGGTTAGACTGTACACACGCGATCGAGTCAAGATTCGATCCCAAAAAACCTAAGCACCTAGCACCTACAGCAAGCAAAACTAAGAGGCACTCCCTCAGCGGCACCCCATCTAATTCCGTCATCCTTACCAGATGAGTAGGTCATCTTCTCCAACCTCGCTTCTTGCCTTCTCGGGCAAGTAATGCATCCTTTGATTATTACAATTTTCTCCTCACCGGCTGCACTCAGGGGCGATGAAGCTTGCCACATCCCCATAAGCGAAAAGTTCGCGCTTGACTCAAAGGAACGTTTGTTCTATACTGCGATTAATCCAGAACATCTGTTCTTTATGGAGGTCGGCCATGTCCACATATGCTAGAACTACTCTCCCCAAGCTGGGTTTCCAGCTAAATGCAGTCGTACGCAACACGCTCGACCGCATCCGAATGCCGCGCACATCCCTGTTCGGCCTGATCATGATCGGTGCACTGATCGCCTTCGAAGTCTTTAACTACGGGACGACCGAGTTCGCCCTCACGGACCTTCTAGGCGGTCTACGATTCGCTGGACTACGCTGGTCAACGATCCTCGCCCTCGCGTTCTGCAGCATGGACTTCGCCGGGATCGCGCGCTTGTTTTCACCCGATCAAGGCGACAGTCGCTCTGGAGAACTCTGGTACCTTCTTGGTGCCTGGCTCCTTGCCGCTACGATGAACGCGATGCTCACATGGTGGGCGGTTTCCCTCGCCCTCATTGGGCACGCAGGCCTGGGAAATGAAATTCTGGGACGCGAAGCCTTACTTAGTTCTGTTCCGGTGTTTGTCGCTCTTCTCGTTTGGCTTATTCGCATCCTGATGATCGGGACCTTCACGCTTACCGGTAAACGTCGTGGTAACAAGGCATCGCGTCGCTCAACAGCATCCAGGCGCGCCGCGAAGCGTGCACCGACCGCAACCAAGGCAATGCCAGCGGAGAACATGCCACACACTTCTGTCAGGGAACATCCCGCACAAAACCCTCAGCCCAGGCACAATGGCAACTACCGCCAACAGCCCGTTTCAGCAAAACCACAACGTTCCCGCTAATCCTTTATGGGCTTACACACCTGGAGCGAAATGGAGAGGGAGAACATCCCGCAGGATGATCACAGCAATCTTGATTATCCTGCACGTTCTCCCTCAGTTCCTGTCCACAGCATCCCTCTTATCCTCATAGTCGCGCTTGCATTCACAGCCACAACATCCTTTGGCGTGTTACGCGAGCGTTTTCTTGCCACCGTCAGCGATAAGGCCGCGGCCTCAACATCAAGCTTTAATGAATTCAATGCTTTAAACGGGGAGCGAAGCTCGAATCAGCCCGTTGATCTGTCTCAGGACTTCAAGCTAGCTGCATTTACGCCAGAAGTTCAACGTTGGGCGGTTCAAATTGAGCGCTGGGCGGATGAGTATGACCTCCCCGCGGAACTTGTGGCAATCGTTATGCAAATCGAGTCTTGCGGTGATCCCACTGCAGTTTCGAACGCTGGCGCCCGCGGCCTATTTCAGGTCATGCCATTCCATTTTGGCGCTGGTGAGGATTGGATGGACTCCGAGATCAATGCTGCACGTGGCATGGAATATCTCGCTCGTTCGTATCATTTATCCAACGAAAAGATTGACTTAACGCTTGCGGGTTATAACGGCGGACATAGTGTCATCGCGCGCCATCCCTCTACCTGGCCTGCCGAGACCCAGCGATACGTTTATTGGGGATCGGGGATCTGGGGAGATCTCGGCAACGATACTATTCCTAGCCCCACTTTGAATGAGTGGTTAGTCGCAGGGGGTGAACATCTATGCAGACGAGCCGTAGATGTCTCAATGCTATCGCATTCCCAAAACCGTTATTCCGACAACGCTTCTTCACCAATTGGCTAAGTTGTTATTCTCAACTGAGGATGGTTTTTGGCTGAGCAATTACCGACAGTTCCCGCCCAGGCGGAACCAGTAGTCACGCTTATTCGCCCCTAGGGGCCGCATCAAAGGATCTAAATTCCCCATCGTCCTGTGGACCACACGATCCCTCTATCAGCGGGAGAGAGATGATAAAAGTCGTGCCCTTACCAACCGATGATTCAACCTTGATATCTCCACTATGATGGCGAGTAATCCAGTACGCAATCGATAGTCCCAGACCGGCGCCTGCACCCTTGTTCCTGTTCCGCGATGGGTCCCGACGATAAAAGCGCTCAAATATTCTCGACAACTCTTCTTCCGGGATACCTGGTCCTTCATCAACTACGCTGAGCTTGGCCCATCGCCCTTCACACTTCAACCCCATTTGCACCTCGCTCGCATCCGGTGCATGTTCAAGTGCGTTTGCGACCACATTTAACAATACCTGCTTCAATCGATCACGGTCACCTACTACGCGGGCTTGGTCCTCGCCGCCAATGCGCACTTTGACCCTTCCTCCCGCAAGAACTTTAGCTTGCCGATACACTTCTAACATCAACGTATCAAGCTCAACCGGGTCCCTTGAGAAAGGAAGCTTTCCCGTCTCAGCTTGTGCCAGTAATAACAGATCACTTACAAGGCGCGTAAGCCGATCCACTTCTGAGCTGATCGCATCCAAGGATTCCTCGTCAGCCACTCCAAACTGACGGATAAGATCGACGTTTCCTCGGATCGCTGTTAGTGGCGTTCGCAGTTCATGCGACACATCAGCGAGGAATCGCTTCTGCGTATTAAAAAGACCTTCCAGTCTTTCCATGGTTGCATTGAAGGCTTGAATCAACCTTCCCACTTCGTCCGTCTGCTGTCCTATGAGAGGGATCCTTCGCGAGAGATCATCTGTGCCCGTAATTTGAATAGCCGTCTGCGTAACTTGATCAAGTGGATTCAGCGCTGCACTCGCCACTAAATACCCAATTATCGCAGCAACAACCAACGCCAAGAGTTCTCCCACCAGAAGCATTATCAACAGCGTCTGAGAAACCAAATTGACAGTCGCCAAAGATGCGCCAAGTTGTAAATACCCCAAAACCTCGTTCCCGGGCGATGATACGACTGGTACAGTTAGTACCCGGTAATCTACTCCCAAAATATTATTAGTGCTGAAAACATTTTCATCCATGGACATATTATGAGGATCGAAAGCGCTGTCCACTAGCGGCGCATTTTCTGACTGCCACACAATCTCCCCATCATCCCGCATGATCTGAACCGAGACATTTGAAGTTAGATCTAATGCCCTAAGTGTAATTGCCAAATCCTCCGGAATTCCATCCGCCATCGTAAGCAGGATTTCGTCCGCGGTGCGATCAAGTGTGTTTTCTATCTGGTTTGTGAGGTTAAAGGAGAGTGAAATATAGACAATGCTACCGAAGAGGATCAAAACAACAGCAAGAACAGCGGTATACCAGAGCGTTAAACGAGCACGAAGAGTCACGAATTTTCTCGAAGCACGTATCCAACGCCTCGAACAGTATGAATGAGGCGCGGTTCTCCTTCAGATTCGGTCTTTTGTCTCAGGTAGCGCACATAGACCTCGATGATGTTGCTCTCTCCCCCAAAATCATAGCCCCATACACGGTCGTAGATCAGATCTCGGGTGAGGACTTGTCGCGGGTTGCGCAAGAAGAGCTCTAAAAGTTCGTACTCCTTTGCGGTCAATTCAACTTCCCGTTCGCCCCGAAATACTTGATGCGTCCCTGTATCCAGCCGCAGATCGACAAAGTTCAGATTTTCCGGTGCTTCCGTCTTAGCTCGCCTAACAAGCGCCCTGATGCGTGCTAAAAGTTCATTTAGTGCAAAAGGTTTAACAAGATAGTCATCTGCCCCGGCATCCAAGCCCAGCACCCGATCGGACACCGACTCCTTCGCAGTAAGCATTATGATTGGTAAATCACTTGCGGCACGCAATCTCCGGCACACTTCCAATCCATCCAAACCTGGTTCTATCTCAGGAAGCATCCAATCTAGGATAACCAGATCAGGCGTGTTCTCCCTTGCAACCTGAAGACCTTCTGTCCCGTTCACAGCCGTCAGAACGCGGTAGCCCTCGTACGCCAAACCTCGGCGCAAAAATTGCAGAATGCGCTCTTCGTCTTCGACGATCAATATCTTCTCATGCATTGAACACCTGGTTCCTCGTCGCCGAGTTTATCATGCGAAGTCCCCGGTTTTGCCAAGAGCCCTTTGCGATCGCGCAGCATCCTGTAAGGAAGCACCTTAAGGAGAGCGAAGCGGAGCAGTGAACAACGCCGTAGGGATACCCAGCATGTCAGAACTTCATCTTAATCAGGTTGAATTACAACTAGCAGGCTTTATACCACAGCGCTAGAGGAAATGGATGAAGCCGCCACAGAGGGCGGCTCCATTTTCGTTATTTGTGTGTGTACTACGCCAGCTCGATAGTGGCGCCTGCTGCCTCGAGCTTGCTCTTTGCATCTTGCGCAGGTTCTTTGCCTGCTTGCTCGAGAACCTTCGCTCCCGCTGTTTCGGCGAGGTCCTTTGCGTCTTTCAAGCCAAGCTGAGTGATCTGGCGGATGGCCTTGATGACATCGATCTTCTTAGGTCCAACATCCTTAATAATCACATCGAACTCGGTCTTCTCCTCCGCATCTTCACCCGAACCTCCTGCGGCGCCAGCAACGGCAGCAACAGCAACCGGTGCTGCAGCTGAAACACCCCACTTCTCTTCCAGTAACTTGGTTAGTTCAGCAGCTTCAAGGATGGTCAGTTTGCTGAGGTCCTCTGCAATTTTTTCAAGATTTGCCATTGTTTACTATCTCCTTTTAGTTATTTTTTAATAATTTTTATTCTTGATTTTTTATCTACGCCGCTGCAGCTTCTTTTTCAGAATACGCCTTAACAACGGTCACTACTTGGCGCACAGAACCCGATAACACCCTGGTGATCTGAGATGCTGGCGCCTGTAACATACTGAGCAACTGGGCTTGGATAACAGGCATCGGCGGTAGTGCCGCCAAGCTCTTCACTCGGGCGCTATCGAAAATTTCTCCGTCGATTACCGCACCCTTTACCTGAAATGCTTTTGTCTCTTTGGTGAGGTCGACGATTGCTTTCGCCAATCCTGTGACATCTTCGCTTGTCGCCCCGACCGATGTTGGCCCATCAAGACTACCCTCGGGTTGCGGCATCTCGAGATCATCTATCGCTAGCTTCGCTAGTGTATTCTTGATTACGTAGAACTCGCCGCCGATCTCACGAATCTTCCCCCTCAGCTCTTCGAGTTCCTTAACACTCAACCCTGTGTTTTCCGTGAATATCAAAGCAGAATTCCGATTAAAGATATCCTTGTACTGAGCTACTAGCTCTTCCTTCTGTTCTCGTGTGATTGCCAAATCCGCTCACCTCCTTATATTAATAAAATTAGCCTCTGCTTCGCGATGACCATTGAAGCAAAGGCTACTAAAGAAAGCGTTGATTGCGATCTTACTGCTTTCAAGCCTTCACCTTGGCAGGAAATTAAGCCGTCACTTAGTGACCTGGCACCTGCTGTCTTCGGCGAAGCTGTGTGTTCTTATCCGGGAAAGATATCTGTCTCAGTTTGCTCCTGTGCTTATTCTACCACTGCGATTGCTGCGCTGGGCTCAATTCGTATCCCCGGTCCCATCGTGCTCGTGACTGTGATTGTTCGGAAAAACGCTCCCTTTGAAGCGGCTGGCTTTGATCGCCGAACCGAATCCATAAGCGCAGAAAAATTCTCGAACAGCTTCTGCGTTTCAAAGGAAGCTTTACCGATGGGGACATGTAAGTTTGAAGTTTTGTCTGTTCGGAATTCGATCCTACCCGCCTTCAGTTCCTTAATCACGCGCGGCAAATCTTCATCGGGAACAACAGTCCCGGCTTTTGGATTTGGCATTAGTCCGCGGGGTCCCAGTATCTTACCCAGTCGCCCTACCGTGCTCATCATTTTCGGTGTTGAGACCGTGGCGTCGAACTCAAACCAACCATTCTGGATTTGTTTAATTATCTCATCGTCGATAATGTAATCCGCGCCTTCTTTTTGGGCTTCTCGTGCAGCATCACCCTCTGCAAATACAAGAACGCGAACTGTTCGCCCAAGGCCATGCGGTAGCATTACAGTGTCTCGGACCTGTTGGTCGGCATGACGTGGGTCGACACCGAGTCGTATGTGTACTTCAATGGTGCCGTCGAACTTCGTAAACGAAGTCTCCTGCGCCAACTTCAGCGCTTCCATCGGCTCGTATTGTTTCGCCCTATCTATCTTTTCAAGCGCTTCAAGATATTTTTTCCCATGCTTTGGCATTTCAAAAACTCCCTGTGGTCCTCACGGGTTGGTCGACGCCAACCCTCCCACTAATTTTCAAGCGCACCCTCGACAACGATACCCATATTTCGCGCCGTCCCCTCTATCTGGCGCATTGCTCCTTCGATGTCGACAGCATTCAAATCTTTCATCTTGATCTCAGCGATCTCACGAACTTGATTCCGTGTGACCTTACCAACTTTTTCCCGGTTTGGCTCGCCAGATCCCTTCTCAACACCTGCAGCTTTGCATAGCAGAACCGCAGCTGGGGGAGTCTTTAATATAAACTTGAAGGAGCCATCGGTGAAAATAGTGATCTCTGCCGGGATGATTTCCCCTGTCTTGCTTGATGTGCGCGCGTTGTACTCCTTGCAAAAAACCATAAGGTTGATGCCGTGAGGAGCCAGCGCCGGCCCTATCGGGGGTGCCGGATTGGCCTTTCCCGCTTCGATTTGAAGTTTAACAATTGCTTTAATTTTCTTTGCCACGTGTTTACTCCTCTTGTGGTTTTAGCGGGCAGAATGGCCCTCCCACGCGCTATCCTTCTAGATCACGCTTTATCAACTTGCAGGAAGTCTAACTCTACAGGTGTTTCACGACCGAAAAACGAGACCATCACACGAACTATGGCTCGCTCCATATCGATGTCCGCTACAGTCCCGATGAAATCATTGAATGGGCCATCGATAATGCGCACTTTTTGTCCGATTGAATACGCCAACTTAATGCGCGGCGCATCCGCTTCCATTCGTTTAACGATTTTAGCTACTTCCTCCGGTCGCAATGGGGTCGGCTCGTTACCCATCCCCACAAAACCGGTCACGCCCGGAGTATTGCGCACGACATACCACGAATCCTCATCTAAGATCATCTGAACAAGAATGTACCCTGGGAAAACGCGTCGCTCCACGGTTCGGCGTTTTCCATCTTTGACTTCGATCTCTTCCTCAGTAGGGACGACCACGTCAAAGATCTTGTTCTTCATGTCCATCGTCTCGATCCGCTGCTCGAGGTTGTACCGAACCTTGTTCTCATAACCAGAATAGCAGTGAATCACAAACCAATCACGGTCACTCTCGGCTTCTTCTTCCCTCTCCACCGCGGCTTCAACAGTTTCTGTTGTTTGCTCATGATCATCCGCAATTTCAAGTGCTTCCTCTTGCTTTTCAGCAACGGGTTCCGCTTCGCTTTCTTCCGCTGCTTCCAATTCAAGCTCCGCTTCTACTGGCTCTAGAGCATCGTTCTTCAAATCCTCGGGGGCTTCATCAATAGCGACAAAATCATTTTCCACCGAGGTTTCATCTTCGGATTCGTCACTTTCTTCAGGAATCGAATTGCTTTCATCGGATTCATCGACGGCATCTTCAGATTCGGCGTCAGCAGATTCTGTCTCGGCTAAGTTTTCGTCCGAGTCTGCAGATGCCTCATTTACTTCATCTACCGAGGTTTCCGATTCTGTCGTGGCACCCTCAAGAATCTCATCCTCACCCGATACCACTTCTTCGATCTCGGGTTCGTTCTGAGGATTTTCATCTTTCTTTAGATGTTCTTCCATGATTGTTATTCGCCAATCTATCCAAGACTGATGATAAATCCCATCACCCTTGAGAAAATATAATCTAAAGTACCCAGCAGCGCACTCATAAAAGCAACAACGATCAACACGATGATCGTTAACTTGGTAGCCTCCGGACGCGTAGGCCAGGTAACCTTCTTCAAATCCGCTCTTGTCTCGCGCAAATAGCGGACTACTGGATTTGATTTTTTCTTTGAGGCGGCTCTAGATTTTGCCACTCAAACGCTCCTCAGATTAAACGACGCCATTGTCCTTCAGGCGTCGCAGCTCGATCAGGCAGGCGAGGCAGGACTCGAACCCGCAACCCCCGGTTTTGGAGACCGGTGCTCTGCCAAATTGAGCTACTCGCCTGTGCAGGGTTTTACAATCCCTACTTGGTCTCGCGATGCAGTGTATGTTTTCGGCATCGCTTACAATACTTCTTGAATTCCAAACGACCCGGGTCATTTCGCCGGTTTTTCTCGGTCGTGTAATTTCGTTCCTGGCATTCGGTGCATTCCAGGGTAACGACTGGGCGAACATCTTTCTTAGCCATATTCTAATTTCTGCGCCAATTTGTACTACCTCAGGCGCAAATCTCCTACTCTAAAATTTCTGTGATAACGCCCGCTCCAACCGTCAAACCGCCTTCGCGGATCGCAAACTTCGAACCTTTCTCCAATGCCACCGGCGTGATCAGCTCCACCGTCAGGTTCACATTGTCCCCAGGCATCACCATCTCCACACCTTCCGGCATCTCGATCGTGCCCGTCACGTCCAACGTCCTAATGTAGAACTGCGGCCGATACCCGTTGAAGAACGCCTTGTGCCTGCCCCCTTCTTCCTTCGTCAGCACGTATACCTCACCCAGGAACTTCGTGTGCGGCTCTATCGATCCCGGCGCTGCTACCACCATCCCCCGCTCTACGTCCTCGCGGTCGATCCCTCTCAGCAGCAAGCCCACATTGTCCCCTGCCTGCCCATCGTCCAGAATCTTGTGGAACATCTCCACCCCGGTCACCACCGAACCGAACATCTTGTCTCTCAGCCCAATGATGTCTACCGCATCACCTGTCTTTATCTTCCCCCGATCGATCCGCCCCGTCACCACCGTGCCGCGGCCCTTGATCGAGAATACATCCTCCACCGGCATCATGAACGGCTTGTCCAGTTCACGCTTCGGCTCCGGTATGTACTCGTCTACCACTCGCAGCAGTTCCTTGATGCTCTCATACTCCGGCGCATCCGGATCCGTGCTGTCACTCTCCAGCGCTTTCAACGCACTCCCCATCACGATCGGCGTCTCGTCTCCAGGGAACTCGTATTTGGTCAATAGCTCCCGCAGCTCTAGCTCCACAAGCTCCAACAGCTCCGGATCGTCCATTATGTCTATTTTGTTCAGATACACCACGATCGACGGCACTTCCACCTGCCGCGCTAGCAGCACGTGCTCCAGCGTCTGCGGCATCGCCCCGTCCGGAGCTGCCACTACCAGTATCGCCCCGTCTATCTGCGCCGCCCCCGTGATCATGTTCTTGATGTAGTCACGGTGTCCGGGCATGTCCACGTGCGCATAGTGCCGCTTCTCCGTCTCGTATTCCACATGCGCTATTGCTATCGTGATCCCCCGCTCTTTCTCCTCCGGCGCATTGTCGATCGAATCAAACGGCCGAAAGTCCGCATCCCCACTAAACGATGCATATTTCGTGATCGCCGCAGTTAACGTCGTCTTCCCATGGTCTATGTGTCCCATCGTCACTACGTTCATGTGCGGCTTCGTCCGCTCAAATTTCGCCTTCGCCATGATCTTTATCTCCTCGTTCTTTCTAAAAGAATTCTTTCGGCAATTAGAGCCCTCAAGGGGAATTGAACCCCTGACCCCGTTCTTACCAAGAACGTGCTCTACCGTCTGAGCTATGAGGGCTTGAACTACAGTCCCGAATTGTCATCACAAACCGAGCCTGAGTGGGCGGTGACGGATTCGAACCGCCGAAGGCAACGCCAGCTGATTTACAGTCAGCCCCCTTTGGCCACTTGGGTAACCGCCCATTGCCCTATATCGGTCAGCAAATGCCTTCCGCAGCAGCATCGCTCCAGTACATACTAAACGACACAGCAAGCCGACGATGGGAGTCGAACCCATAACCTACCACTTACAAAGCGGTTGCTCTGCCATTGAGCTACGTCGGCATGATAATAAAATGCGCCTCACCTGCTCGGCGCTGTTTTATTATACCAGACTCCCTTGCCGACTTTGCTCGCTGAGTCTACCAAGATTCAGAGGCATCGTCAATGGAAATCCGCATTGCACGATGTTTACTGAGTGTTCGAAACTTCGAAACCTCGCCGTTCCAAGATGGCGTAAAGAGCAATAGCGCCCGCAACGGAAGCGTTCAATGATTCGATCTTCCCTCGCATAGGAATCCTGAGCAGGAAGTCGCATGATTCCCTAACCCTACGCCGCATTCCCGATCCCTCATTGCCAACGACCAGAGCCAATGGACCTTTGAGATCCGCGTCCCAATAGATAGATGCTTCTGGCGCATCCTCCAGACCGGCAACCCAGAGATCTGCCTTTTTAAGACGCTCGATTGAATCGGCCAGGTTACCCCGAGCGATGATCATGTGCTCACTCGCCCCGGAAGATGCGCTGACCACTGCCGGCGAGACAGAGGCGCTCCTGCGCGCAGGAATGACCACGCC
>Ga0255364_10144_pt1 | contig 17375 bp, 15 predicted proteins | sample ANMaggSSYBR01G12_FD_182087 | JGI IMG/M metagenome (GOLD analysis project Ga0255364, IMG submission 182087) | Sediment cell enrichment communities from methane seep in Santa Monica Basin, California, United Staets - ANME aggregate JGI... | ecosystem: Environmental > Aquatic > Marine > Cold seeps >...
ATTTGCTTTACGTTTGATACTTGCCGAATCAAATGGTACATGGCCGTTACTCATAGATCAGCCTGAAGATGACTTAGACAGTCGCTCAATTTATGATGAGGTTGTTCCCTTTTTAAAAGACAAGAAAAAAGAACGTCAGATAATTATGGTGACTCATAATGCAAACTTAGTCGTTGGGGCAGATTCCGAACAGATAATAGTCGCAAATAGGAATGGAGATGATAGACAAAATGAAGACGGCAAACAATTTAATTACTTAACTGGCAGTATTGAATTCTCCTATCCAAAGATTAAGAATTGCCCAGACACCTTAAATTCACGTGGTGTTAGAGAACATGCTTGTGATATCCTTGATGGAGGTAAGACTGCTTTTGAACTAAGAAGAAACAAATACAATTTAACAAAGATCTGATTATCTTTTAGGTATTTTTCGGTGGATGGATTATCTCAATTTACATAATATCCAGATCTGCAAAATAACTGTGTTCCCCTAAAAAATGAAAAATATACATTGACAAATTTATTATGAAAAACTGGAAATTCAGCAAAGATAGATATCCCTTGTCCGGGGAAATGTGTGCATTTTCAAATATTAAAATTGCAAAGACATCATTACTTCTTTTTGATCGTATATTTGTCTCGACGAGAACGAAAGCAAACAATAACGATCCTTTTAAAGACGTACCCGAAGATTTCACATTTGGTATTAATAAGGCTAACTCGAAAACATTAATGGTGATTGAAAAAAAAATAGAAACAGATTCATTAAGCTCTTCGGCAAATTTTATGGACTTACATGATCAGGTACGGAGACAAGTCTATTTAGAGTTTGGGATTCAGGCAACATCTGTTTATAACTCAGAGAATGCCTTTAAACATGAATTCCCGAATGGGCAATCGCTCGCATACCAAGCAGCTTTAAATAACCTATCTATCCCAAATGAATCTGATTTGGAATGGAGACAGGTTGTTGACTTTCGAAAGGACGTTGAGGCTAAACAAAAATACCGCGACCTTCGATTCTGGTTAGAATACGGGCTAAATGCAAAAACACTACAACATGCGACTGATATCATCAATAAACGCCTTGATGATTATGAGTGGGCATTAAAGAAACATGGCATTAAAACCGTTACTGGTGCACTGTCAAAAATTCTCAGTACAGAATCGCTTGCTGCAATCACAGTCGGTACAGGAATCAGTGCCCTACTGGGCGGGCCAATTGGGGCTATTGTTTTTTGTCTTCCGGTATTTATAGCATTTAAAAAATCACCTGGTTTTCGAGTTAGCCTTATTAATACCAAATGTGAAATCTTCGGGTACGTCTTTAAAAGTTTCTCATACTATCAAGCTGAAAATCACCTTTTATTACGAATTGAGTTCTTTCTTTAGTATTAAGTATTTGTATAATTTCTTCGATATGATTGCTTACCCCAAATTCAATACCAAATTTTATGCCCTCAATCATACTTTGGTCGGTTTGATCGATAGAGATCGCTAATTCTTCTATTAACAATTTTCTTTCATCAAGTGCCAATTTAATATTCTTCTCGCAGATATCTTGCGTGATTTTCTTTTTATCAATTTTTGCTTCTATTGTTTCTATAATACCAATATTTTGGTTATGCTCGTTTAATTTTTTAACAAGTGCTCTAAATTCGATATTTTTCTGATATTTCTCTATCAAGGCGATGTTTGTTTTTGTTATTTTAGCTATATTTTTCTCATGCGTTTGTTTTTCATTTTCAATAAAATCTTTATATTCAATAATTTTTTCATTGACATTGTTTAATATCCGTCTTTCCTCATTATCCAAAATGGATGCGATTTGTTCTTGGAGGTTTGAAGGTAAACTATCGGGTGCTGGTAAAAGAGATATTTTGAGAATCTTAAAAAAGTTTTGTTCCTTTGAAACATTGCCAATTTGTATCCATTGATCATTAATTTTTTCATTTTTATTTTGTAATACTGCGATTTTGGCACTTATCGTTTGATACTTTTTTATATCCTCATCACTCAATTGAAATTTAGTTTTCAGATCATTAATTCTCAAGTCTGTTTGTTTTATTTCTTCTTTAATAGAATTTTTGTCACCAATATTTTTTAATTCTTCTCTATAAGTCTGAATGGCATTTGATATGTTAAACCAACTAATAACTTCATTTGATATAGCCACATTCTTAGTGTCAATGAGATTTATTGTTTTTAAATATTGTGTTTTAAATTCCGGCAGGTGCATGAAAAGTACGGGTTCTATTTTATCTTTAATTTCATTTGGGTCTTTGCTTTTAGCGAATAAATAATTTTGTGGGATGTATACGATCTTCCCATGGCTTTCATTATTTGATTTTCCATTAGCCCATTCAATTGTATGTCGCAAATCTATTTTGTTCCAGTGATACTCGCTACCTTCGCCTGGGCCTTTAACCAATTCTTCGGTTAGCTCTTTATCAACCGCATGTGCTATATATGCGAGTAGTGCGGATTTACCAGAAGATCGACTTCCAATAATTGAACAGAGATTGCTATTTAGTTTTACCTCTTCAGGAAAGTCAGTTCCTTTAAATCTGATTTTATGAATAACTTTGAAATCATCTTTACTGTCTGGTTTTAGAGGACTAATTTTTACTCGTTCACCGGGATCTGGCTCGTAAAGTATCTGTCTTAATCCTTCAAATGTTTTGTCTGCTTTAATCCAAGTTACATCTTTTAAAATACGCTCTATATCATTTTTTTCTTCTGTAATTCTTTTACCCAAATATTCGCTCAACTCCTTAAATGAGTGAGCGTCACAGCCTGATATAACAGGTTTTTTGCTAATAAAAGATTCATTATCTTCAAGTCTATTAGTTTTTAAAAAATAATTCACATTTTGAATACCACCTAAAAAGACGTCCGTAAACTTGTCTATTTCATCTGTTATAACTTCTTTTCTCATTTTTCCACGCATTGGGCGAATGCCATCATTATTGGCAGCTGTGATAATTAGAAAATGATCTTGTCGAATTGCTTTTTTACCAAATGTCTGTTCAAATGCGCTGATTATATTTTCCCTTGTGACCGTTGCAGATTTGAACTCATCTTTTGTTTTCAATTCAGAGCATACTATTGGAGTATCATCTTTACCAGTTTTAACGATGTTCAGCTTGTTTAAAAATTTATCAATTTTATCGATTGAAGATGGATTAAAGAGCAGATGAATATTCACCTCCTCTTGCTCTTTGTTCACTGATTCATTGAGTCTAAGCTCTATGTTTAAAAAGAATCTTTTTATAGAGTCTGGATATTTTTTTGAAAATTTATTCAGAAAAATAAAATAATTTGCAGCTGAAAAATAATCTGTTAGTCCAAACGCTTCAACATCCGAATTCTCAATAATATCACAAAATTGATCCCACTTATCGATACCATCATTAGTTTTGTAATTATCATTGAGTTTTGTGTCAGGTGTGTGAACATGCAAATCCCATTTTCTCCAGATCGATCCCCTGGAATCGTTGAAATTATTTAATTTTTCCATAGTCATCCCGTTTTGATAGAAGTGAATAATTACATCAAATTCTTATGAAGAATATTTTCATTATGCTTTTTACACATAATGTTAAGCTATACACAGTTCCAGACATCATGCAATCTTGATTGATAAACTTGTATCAAGTGATATTCCGATTGTAAAGAGATTCAAATATTTGAGGAAAAGCAGAATTAAATATTTCAGCTTTACAGAAACAAACCTTTTTGAATAAACTTTAGATCTCTCAAAACTCTAACAGTAGCCAGGCCGTTATCGGGTATTTTAGTTTGTATGGAAATAGTCCAAATATATTTGGAGTATCCATTCTGCGATGGTGTGGACTATGTCTATACGTCCGGTGTGGTTCCCGAAATTTTATTGGTCCTGATTATAGTCAGAACTGAATCGCCTAAAACTTTATCAAGATTTGAACAGATATCATTGATACTCTGGAAATCTTATGGCAGTTTCCATAAGGATAATACTTGAGTATTAAATCTTACCCTTTTTGGCTTTTTTCTCTTTGCGTTTTTCTTTCAAGGTTTTTTCTGATTTTTTCTTAACGTTTTTTTGAGTATCTCTTCCTTTAGCCATGAATTCCCCTTTGATTTTGCTTTGATAAATATAATTATTGATTGTATTTCCATTATACTTGGATTGCAAGTAATCAATATTCTGGGTACCCTGAAAAATCCGAACCCCTATATAATTTGTACAGAGATAATTATTCTTGAGTACCAGAATCTTCATTTCGATGAAATGACATTTGGGACTTTGTAATTTCCAGAGTCAGGGTTTCTGAAGTCAAAGTATAACAAACACCGATAATTGCAAGGCAAATACCGGAAATTAGAAAGGCACTCCTGAAGGCTGGGACCCCAAGGGATGCTCCGGGGTATAAGAATTTCATAACTGAGCCCATTCCCTGTAAAAAAACGGCAACCCCGCCCATAGTAAAAAAATTGATTGCTGTCATAGCCATACCGGCATTTTCATGAGGCACTTGTTCCTTAATATGTGCATACATTATCTGGCCTGAACTGCTGAACAAGCCAAACAAGAAAAAGAGTAACGATAATGTAATTTTTCCGGTTCCATCCGGTAGGAACACAAGAATACATAGAATGATAGCCATACCCCATATGCCGGGAATAATAATCCTTTTACGTGAATTAATGATACGATCAGATAAATGTCCGCTCAAAGGACTGCCGATGATTATACCTATGCTCATAAGTAAGATAATATTACCAGCTGTAACCGGAGAAAGTCCAATGGCATTCATAAGATAAGGGCCTGCCCATAACGCCTGAACAGAAGCAAAAACGCCATAACGGCAAAAGGTGGAAAAAGAAATTATCCAAAAATCTTTTTGAGAGAAAAGGATTTTAGCTCTTTTTAAAGTGTCTCCTATCATAGGACGAGAATTGTTTTTGTGACTCAAAATTAATTTGGTACCTGGCCGATCACTTAAGAGGAAAAAGAAAAGAAACGCTATGACAAAAGTAATTCCACCCATTGTCATGAAGCTGTTTCTCCATCGCATAAATTGAACCATAATGACGAGGGGGGTTGCTGCTGCTATATTGCCTGCAGTGCTTACAGATACAATTATTGCCGAAAGTGTTGCGAAGTATTTCGGATCGAACAAGATAGTGATAAGTTTTAAAGTTCCCATGAAGTTGCATGCCATTCCGGCCCCTAAAAGCACCCTGCCAATGGCCAGATGGTGGTAGGATTCGCCTATAGCAAAAAGGAACGCTCCTGCTACGGCAACCAGAGTGAGTAAGGTCATGGTGATTCTTGGCCCGATACTATCAAGAAAAATACCAACAGGAATCTGCATTAGGGCAAAGGCATAAAAAAATGATGCTGAAACGGTACTGAGTTTCCAGGCATCAAGGTTAAGATCCTGTATTAGGTTCGGAGAAATCACTGCCACAGATGAACGATAAAACTGTGATAGGGTAAAGAGAGTTCCCGCAATGATAAATATCAGCCAGCGGCGTGATGTTTTTAGTTTTATAAAATGCAAAGGTATAATTTGATCCTTTCCCAAGAACATAGAAACAGAGTTAAACCACGTTTTTCAGGTCATACCATTTCTGCGCCCAGTGAGTAGTCGTTTTTCAACCATTGGCCGAATGTTTTCTTTTCTGTCTATAATATATTTAAAGACAATTCTTGCATGATCGGAACCATTTTTTCAACCTAAATTCCAGTGACATATATTTTTGATATCAATGACAATTCTGGGGTTTGAATAAGCTCGCTTCTTTTAATATTCAAAAACGTCTTCAAAATTAGTTTAACCTTTTGTTAAATTTTATAGGAGAGGGTTACTTTATCCTTGTATACGGATTTCATATTCACTATATCTTTGCTGGTACTATCGGATTTAAGAATAGAGGTTACAAGATGTCATTAGAAGCTGGAGCCTTAAACAAAAACTGAAAGACAGAATCACCTGAAATGTTTCAAGACATATAGGTTATCGAATAAGCAGGAGATTTAAAATGAAGATAGTTTATGTCAATAAAAAACATCAGTGTCGAATGGTAAATCTTGATGAAGTAAACAATCGGTTCTGGGTAAAGCCAAACCTCAGAGAACGACTCATTGAGAAAAGAATGGTTGGTTTTGATTTAGATCAGCTTGAATCGATAAAAGAAATGCCGACTATTGCCGAAAAAGTTTCTTCAGCTCTTCCCGTGATTTATCTATTAATGACTTTTAAAGATAAAAGACAAGTAGCGGTCGGAGTAGATGAAAAGGGTCTATATGCCATTACGGCCGCGTTAAAAATAGCCGGGCAAAAAAACGACGATGTTTCAAATTCTTTGGTTTACACATCTCTCTAAAAGGAAAGTGTTCAGAATTACCCTACCAGGTCATGCAGGATTGGATGGCCGATTTCAGACCACACGAATTTTTTTTCTAACAGCCGCTTTCAGGCGAGCCTAACAGCCAAGTGTACTTGCATCATCTTGATCTCACTTTTTGGCGTTTCACAAAGAGATACATTAAGGACACAAAATATTCTTCAACCGCAGTAGCAAAATTTTGCCATGGTCGAGAATGTACCTCAATTACCCGTTGGAGGCCATGGCACATTATCTAATTCCAACAGGAGGTGTTGGCGGTTTTTTTGGCTTGCCAGCGATGGCAATGTCAATCAGCGTTGCCTATTTCAACATTAGTATCGCGGCTGTTTATGAGCCCCGACTTTGCCCTGGGGTTTAAAATAGTTTGTAAAAAATTCGGGTATTTTAGTTTCAAACTCCATTTCTTCATTATTAAAGGGGTGTTTAAATTTGATCGAAAAAGCATGTAACCCCAAGCGCCCCTTCTCGTTCTCACTATACTTTAAATCACCGACAATGGGATGCCCAAGTTCGGACAAGTGAACACGGATTTGATTTTTTTTGCCCGTTAAAAGATCAATTTCCAATATACTATAGTTCTTAGATTCATTTTTTACCGTATATTTAGTCTTGGCCAACTTTCCTTCTTCTGGGTTCTCGACAGAGTGCATCAGATAATCTTCTCCTTCAGCAAGATAAGACTCAATAATTCCACTTTTTTTTGTTAAATTACCATGAACGATAGCCAGGTATTTTTTTTCTACATTGCCCCACTGGCTTGCAAATTTCTCACGAATCTTGAAACTTTTAGCAAAGACCAACACTCCAGAGGTCTCACGATCCAAACGATGTATAACAAACAGGTTGACCTTTGCCCTTGGATTGCCTTTTCTAACATAATTTATAAGCAATTGATGAGCTGCTTTCTCTTTTTCGTACTTCGCTTTAACGCTCAAAAGACCTGAGCTCTTATCTATGACAATGATGTCCCGATCCTCATACATGATACTGATGCCAGCAGGCACATATTTAGATCTTATTTTTATTTTTGTTTTAATCACAGTGGTTTCCTAATAAATTTTTGCTTAACATGTCTCGAATGTCTATTTTGATTGATTAACACACTTAAAAGGCCTGACTTCATTTAATATATACTAAGAAGTCCATCTTAAAAGTCAAACCAATGCTTGCTGCCGGTAGTTTGCTCCTCAATTCCCCTCGGTTTGATCTGTCAGATCTTCAGAAATTTCATCAAGATTTGAACTGATATCATTGATGCTCTTGATGCCCTATGGCAGGTGTCCATAGGATAATTAGTTTTAACTCGGCAAATAGCGTTATTTAACTTTTTATCTTAGCAAGTGTAACCTGAGAGGATGTTTTTTTGTGCTGGTTTTATTAAAATCTATTTGTTCTCAAAAGCTAAAAAAAATTCTACTTTTAGCAGTACTTGACGTAACAAAAATATAATTGATCTTTGAATGGTCAAAGGCGATTATCTACTTGATATTTCTACAAAAAATAGGAATGGAGGTCGATATGAACCCTGACTTAAAGTCACAACAAACAAATTACAATTATGTTCCTTTTTGGGAAAATGTTCACTGTCAAGATCAGCCAAATGCAATTTTCAGAGAAAATTCATTCAAAAATCCCAAGGTAAAGCATTATTTAAGATTGCTTGATGAATGCGGTATACAGTGGTCAGTGATTGAACATATATCAGAGTTTTTTCGGTGTTTAGTCAGACGTAACCTCCGCATAACCACTATAGAACACTATTTCCATGGCTTAAAAAGATTTTTTTTATTCGTTAAATCACTCAATCTAATCAGGCTTGAATTTGTTGATAGAGATCATTTAGGCGCATTTATCGAATATTTGCAGGATGATAATTTATCATCTTCAACTATCAATTCGTACTTGAGAAGCCTATATACATTTTTTGGATTTTTGACTGAAAAAAATGTGATCAATCCAGAAATCATGAAAAATAAATTCAGATTAAAAATGCCGGATATACTTCCTAAAGCGATTGATCCGGATGATATCAAGCTTTTTTTATCAGTTATAAATACAGTTCGAGAACGAGCATTGCTTCTGGTTCTTTTAAGAACAGGTATGAGGATAGGAGAATTACTGGGAACAAAAATCATAGATATTAATTTTGCAGAAAAAAAAATTGAAATCCCACAGGCTCAAAAAACTTATGAGGGTCGGATAGTATACATGGCTGATGATGCTTGTTCTGCTTTAAAGAACTGGTTGAAAGAAAGATTGCCTAATAGAGAATACATCTTTTACGGCAGTGGTAATCGTGAAAAGTTATCGTATCACATGGCCAGAGTTCTGTTTGTTAAATATATGCAAAAAGCTGGGTTATCTCATAAAGGTTATACATTGCATTGCCTGAGGCACACATATGCCAGTGAGTTGCTCAATGCTGGAATGCGGCTCGAATGCCTGCAGATTCTCTTAGGGCATCAGGATATTGAAATGACAAGACGTTATGCAAGACTGACGGACAATACCAGAAAAAACGAGTATTTCAAAGCAATGGAAATAATTGAAAAGGGAGAAATTGATGGACATTACAAATTCGATAATTAATTATAGGCGCTTTTTAAAGAGAAAGAATTGCGCCAAAGGAACTATTAAAAACTACATGAATTCTCTGAAAAACTTTGCTCTTTGGATTGATCTTCCCGTTGAAGAGGTGGCCAATCAGCATATACAGTTTTATATAGATTATCTTTTGGATAAAAGACTTAAACCAAAGACAATCAATAATAATTTGGATAGCATACGGGGTTTTTATAATTATCTTCAAAATGAAGAAAAAGCTGTTACCAGCAATCCGGTTAAAAAAGGTTATTGCCTTCGTTTAGGCAGGCCTTTACCAAAGCACTTGAGAGATGAGCAAGTTCAAGAAATTTTTAAATCTATTAAATCCATTCGTGATCAAGCCATTTTTATGTTGATGCTGCGCTGTGGATTAAGGGTGGAAGAAGTTGCTGATCTTACCTTAAACGCTATTGATTTGAAAAGAGGCCAAATTTTAATATTCAAAGGGAAAGGCGCTAAAGGACGTATTGTTTATTTCAGCAAAGATACGTATGATGCCCTTGTAGCCTATATAAAAAGAAGAAAATCTTTAAGCGCTCAAGGACTTTTCCTCGTTGAAAAAGGAACATGCAAAGGAAAAAAAATTTCAGTTCGAGGTATTCAAAAGCGTATTGAGTACTACTCAAAAAAAAGCGGGATCAAAGTATCGTGTCACCATTTGCGGCACACGATGGCAACGCAACTATTAAATGCAGGTGCAGATCTTGAGATAATACAGGACTTGCTGGGACATAGCAAAATTACAACCACTCAGAGATATTGCAAAGTATCGAATTTAAGGGTTCAACGAGATTATTATAAGGCAATGGAGTATGTACTGCAAAGATAAAAAAGGAATTTTACCCGATTATAATGGGGCTCTGCCCCAAGCCCCGGGATTTAGCGCTTTGAGGACACAAGCATGGGTGGTTGAAAAAAGGGCAGCGCATTACACACTGCCCTCATGCTTTAGTCACCAACTTCGGCGCTCGGGTTGCTTCCCAGCAAGAGCCCTATCCTCCGAGCTGGCAAAAATAGAATATTAAAAATATTGAAAAAATGCAATATGAGGTTATAATAAATTTTAAGTAGGCAATATGTTTAACATCAAAGCATCATGTTTGGCAAAGATCATGTAAGCTATTGATATAATAAGAAATATTAAGTTTTGTTACGTCAAGTGATGTATAAAGATAAATACTATTTATGAAAATTCATTCGATTCTATACGTGTTATTTCATTGGAAGAATTGCGTCCTGATTGGTCAAAAGAGCGTTACGAATCTGTTGTTCTTTCGATTTTAAATAATTCAAAATGGAACTGTTATTAGAATCGTCCCAACGTTTCCGCCCAATTTTTATGATTATTTTGGCGGTTCCTGTATCAATGACAAAGTCGTATGATAATGTTATTGAGTTTTCGCGAGGATCAATATTATATTCGTTATAGGTATTGTTAATGAAGCCCAGAACTGTTTCTTCTTTTGTTGCGGCCATATCGTTTCTCCTATGTATGAATGTGGTTTGCTAAAAATGAATTTAACAGTTTTTCTCTATGTTTCATACAAAGATAATTAATTGGATAGCTTTCAACTGATCCTTCCCAGAAAATTGGGCACAAGGTTATCCCAAAGGGCGGATACCTGATATGGAATATGGCAAACATAATGAACGTCCAATGACCGATGAGAATATTAAAATGTGGTATTACCTCAGTGTGATCACTGTTGACTATGTCTATCTATACATCCGGGGTGATTGTGAAAATTTTATTGCCACAGATTTTAGTAATCAACGCCTAAAACGAATCAAGGTTTGATCTGGTATCATTGATCTTCTGAACACCCTATGTCAGTTTCCATAAGGATAATTATCATTGAGTGTAATGAGAGTACCATTTTGATATCATGAAAAAATCCGGCATCCAAATAATCAGCACAGGGATAATTATCATTGACTGTGAAAAAACACATGTATATGTTTTGAAAAAAATTAAGATTCGGACTTTGAGGTAAAAAATACCAGGTAATGATGACGAAATCACTATATTTAACAAAATACAGAGATAATTATCAATCTATTGTAAGGTCAATGTCATAAACTTAACGGCAAGGTTTATAATTCATGTAATGCTCGCGCTTGTTCACTTTGTGGTTTCGTTTAAATTTTCGTCCTGGCCGAATGGGTTCAGTCGCAGCCATGAAAACCGCATGAATCTGTTGAATTAGCTGCGCTATTATTTCAGCAGGTCTTTTAAAAAGTAAAAATAGCGTATCTTTGGATTTTGAAATGGCTTGAGTCATATTTAATTGCCGGTCCTGCTTGCTCTCTTCCTTTATCTGTTCAATGGTGTCTTGGGCTGGTGAAGCAAGAACCCAAATAAGATTTTTAGTGAAGACCTTCGAATGAAAATCTTGATAAACCGATAGTGAAGATTCCCCTGAGAAGTTTCCGACTTGAATGCGCTCCTTCATAAATAAATAATCAACTTCTACCGGCCAACGTTGATGGTACAAATCTTTGAATATTTTCTGCGGGAATTTTTTTTCATCGGTTAGTGATGTGATGAGAACTTCAATTTGGTCGGACTCAAGCTCAACACGGATGAGACGTAAGCGTAAAGGCAATATATCAAGCCCCATCTCCAGGCATTCTTTTCTCGATTGATACGAAGCATGAAGGTCTACTATGGCTTCGTTTGAGCCCGATTCGATAAAGCTTTGTACTATTTTCCATTGCTTGGAAATCCTGGCACAAAAATTTCCCCCTCGCGATAATATCAGATTAAAGATCCAATAAGCGGGATAGCCCCGATCCAAGAGTAACAAATCGTTTGGCATCAAATTAAGCATGTGTTGGTGTAATAATTCTCTTTCTCCGACATGATAGGGGCTGATAATGGCATCGATAGTTACCTTATTTAGAACATCAAACATCTGAGATACACGTGCCATAGGAACCTCGGGGCTATTATTTGGTTTCATCACGCCGAAATGCTCTTTTATATCTTTATATTTATATAGTTTGAGAGTCGAACCATCTATCCCAAAAAGATTGAATCCGTGCCATGTTTTGGTGCTTTTGAAATGTTTGTAGAAAAATTCGATCAGGTGTTGGTTAAATTCAACAAAAGCAGAATATTCAAGCTTCCTACGTGCAAGACATAATGCCATTTTGGAGACCACTGCAACCGCGACATCTAATTTAAACAAAGCCTTAAAAAAATGGTCTAACTCATCTTGATATGATCCTTTCGGCAAGTTTATGAAATAAAGAAAAAGTATTTGAAAGTTGAGCAGTCGATTGCGTATAAAGTTTTTTGGCGATCTTTTGTGACGATTAACAAAATCTTGAGAATAGAGAATTTTTTTAAGAAATTCGATCAACTCGGCACATGTTTTGAAAAGCAGGTTCCATGCCAACCATTGTTTTTTTTCTTAATTTTTTTGACATTTTTTCTCCTTATTTTTATGATGTTAAATGCTCCAAAAGTATTCGTAATTATACCATAAAAATCAATAAAATCAAAGCTTTATTAAACGGTCTTAACTTTATGACATTGATTGTAAGGTGGATATGAAATATCTATTGGTTAGTATATTAGTATTAAATAGTCTGGCAACTATAGCGCTCACATAAATTGAGACGGTTTCGCTCTGATAAATTAAGACGTTGGTTCACAACACGATTCACAAAACAGCATTTTTTCATTTCCAGGTAGTTTCCAAATGCAGATTTAAAAATCGATTTCAGTTATTCAAATTGGATGGAATTTTCAGAGATGAGAATTTTGTTGAAGTACTTCATTCCAATCATGCCCGGTTGGGCGAAGTCTTTTTATCGAAGGATATTGTTTGATCATTTTCGTTGCCATGGTTTCACCGGTTCTGTCGGTATCAAAACCACAATAGATTTCACAACCGTTTCTTAAAAAGTTATGTAACCATGCCGGATCAGCCATCGCACCTGATGTCGATATGGCAGTGTATTCCGGGTGAAGCACGGCACAAGATACCGCATCAATAGCTGATTCACAAAGCACCATTTTTCTGGAACTTTGCCCCACAATATAGAAACAACCCGATTTTTTTCGGGACCCGGGTGCCATGCCCCGCCATTGAGTCTGGCAGGTTCCCCTCAGCTCAGCACCCACAACTCTCTTTTTTTTTCCAAGCAGTAAAAAAACGGCATTGCCTCTGAAGTCAGCATAGAGTTTTTTTGACTTGATTAGATTTTTTATGAGTTCTTCTGGAAGGTATCGCCTGCTAATGAGGTATTGCGTAACCTGCGGCAATCTTTCGTCGTCTTTTGCAGGGAGTTTTAATGTCTGTTTTACAGGATGGGATTTAATTAGAGAAGATCTTTGTACAAAAAAAGAAGAGAAGTGCTTATGTAGCCATAGTACAGCATCTTTAAAATCAACCTCTCGTAAATGAATGACAAGATCAATGGCGCCACCGCCACCTGTTCCCCGGGTCCAATTCATGAATTTCGGACCATTTACAGATATCACCCCTTGACTGGTGTGCCATTTTGCTTTGTCATGAAGGTCTTTGGTGCTTCCAAAGTATTGCAGCAAGACATCAAGATCAATATCTCTTACTTCATTTGCTTTTGCTCTGATTTTTTCAAAAGGACTATTGCTGATCAAGTCTGGTCCTCAAACTCTTACAATTTTTCATGTTAATGACATGACTGTTTTCAGTTAATCGATCCACCAGGGCAGCAGTTAGTTGAGTGTTTTTCAAAAAAGAACCCCATTGATCAAACCCGAGATTAGAGGTAATCAATGTGGTTTTTTTCTTATGTCTTTCGTGCATCAGGCTAAAAAACAAACCCACCTGTACAGGGTCGATCTCGATGAGGCCGATTTCATCGACTAACAAGCAATCATAGGCTGCAAAGGTCTTTAAGGCCTTTTTCTCTGAATGATCGGCCAGGGATTGGTAAAGAGTCTCCACAAGTTCCGGGAACAAAATAAACTTTCCCCTGTATCCCTTGTTTATTGCCTGGGTAAGAAAAGCTGTTGCAAGACCTGTCTTGCCTGTGCCTGTGGGACCAATCCAAATCATATTCTGTTGCTTTGACATGTAATCAAGACAATCATAATGGGTAAGAATTATTTTTTTATTCAACTTCGGCTGCCTGTCAAAAGGAAAAGTTTCAATAACAAAGGGTTCCGGGATTTTTGCAAGACTGATCCTTCTTTTTCTGGCATTTTCCTGTTTTATTTTGTACTCTTGCTCAATCACATACTTTAAAAGCCGGACAGATGAGAAGCTGCCTTTTTTAGCAATGCCGATATAATGGTCCCAGTTGGCAAGTAACCCTCTCAATCCAAGATATTTAAGCATTTTTTCAAACTCTTCATCCATTGCTATTCCTCGTAAATTGATAAATCCACCTCATCGGCAAACCTGCCTTCAAGATATGCCGGTCTGTTTGTGAACGCTTCATCGATCTGGGGTAATGGCATCACATAATTTGACTGTCTTAAAAGCAGCCGGATAATATTCTCAATGGTATCCACATTTTTGATTCTGTATTTCAAGGCTCGCTTGAGGGCCTGGGCAAACACAGACAGGGCAGTTTTTTTATGCAGAGTGTATAATTGTCGGATCAATCTGTGCTTTGTCTTGCCCTTCATTGTAAGAACAAAAGTAAGATAGGCATCCACTTCAGGAGCTGTAGAGCGTAAAATTTTTTCCTCGCCTGCTGTGGGTCTTTTCCGGTTGTTTGGCTGGTATTTTGGTTTTGGTTCTCCCTTTGGACTGAATTTTTTATTCTTAACACCATCCATGGGCAATTGGTATTCTGCCAGTTTTTTTCTTTTATAGTAGATCTCCAAATGGTCACAGAACTGCACAATTTTTACATCAAACCTTGTTTTTCCCGGCACCCAGTAAAAGTTCCCGTTAACAGCGGCATACCCATATTGATCCGTCCCTCTTTCATGGGCAATATAAGGAGGCGTGATATAGGCAGGCAGCTTCTCAAGAAAAGATTGTTCATACTCAAATGCCTTGGTCGGGATCATTTTTGTTTTACTTACCGGCCTGTTTGGCAGCCTGATGGTTGCCCAGTCAAATGCCTGTTGGTTCATGTCCTCTATGGTTTCAAAGTTACGGCCTGGAAAAAAATTGGTTTCTACTGTATAAAAGCTGCGTTCATTGCCGGCTTTCCTATTGGAATGCCTTACTTCGTGGCAGATAAATTCAAATCCATATTGTTTGGCAAATTGTTTCATCTCAGGGGCCATAACAGCATTTTTACCGGTTCCCCGAAGGCGGGCAAGATTGGTGTTGTCAATGATACAGATCGGAGCGGCATATCCCCAGAAGGTCAGCGCTTCATGGATAAAGCACTTCATGGCAAACCGGTTGAATGAATGATAAAATTTTAAATACCGCATCTTTGAGTATCTCATATAAATGATGCTGGCAACGACCTTGACCCGGTTTGTTCCAAATTTTACGGTATAAGGACTTGTATCGTGCTGCATTTCTGCTCCTGGTTCATCAGGTTTCTGGTCACAGCGCTGGTTTTTTGGTTGCCCAAGATTCAGTTCACGTATATTGCGTGTCAATGTGGAATACCCGATCAAAATTCCTTCTTCTTCAATAAGAATCTCATGGATTCTCTGGACATAACCATCACATTTTGTATGAAGCTTCCTGAGAAGTTCAGGGTCAACATTTATTTTGTCCTGCCTTATTGTTTCCGGGAGCCGGCCCTTCTGGTCAATAATATTACCGACGGTATTGGTGCTGACCTTAAGTTTGCGGGATATTTCTCGAATACCCATTCCTTCATTATGAAGAAGGAAAATTGCTTTACGCTTGTTCACATCGATCATATAGATCCCTCACAGCGATGATAAAATTATCCATAATATCAATGACCCCTTGAACCAAAAGACTTGCCTGAACCTGAAAGATATCACTGCCAAGGCGGTCATTCCTGGCACTATAGGTGATTTTTTGCATATATCGTTGTACAGACTCAAGATCTCTGAGCATCTTTTGTTCTGCATTTGTACACTCTGTTGTCCGACCTGATATTTTCTTTAACTGATTCAGACCCCAGGTGATATGGCCCTCTTTGATCTGTTGCCGTAAATTATCAGACCCTTTGAAAAACCCGTTAGCCAAAAGTTCAATGTCACGGATGCTCAACCCTTTACCGGCAACCAATTTTACAAACTCATCAATCTCATTTTTTCTAATTGAGTTCATACGTATGAACTTTCGCAGTGTGTACATAAATGAATAAACAGGAAAATCTCCGTTAAATACCCGCTTTGCCACGTACTCACTCATTTCACCAAGAATACCGGCCCGCATGCTCACCCATGCTTTACTTTTTTGAAGAAGATCGGCAATATCTCCATGGGTCATGCCATGTACCTTTTTAAGTTCATCAATCATTTTTGCCTGTTCCAGGATCGTAAGGGGGCGGGCGATTGAGTTCCTGATAAGCTTGATAATGCCAAGGGGCTCATCACTTCCAAAAGAACTATAGGGAACCATTCCGATATTAAGCTTTTTTGCACACCTGTATCGTTTAAATCCATCAAGAAGAATTTTAGTCCCGTCTCCAAGATCAATGCCCTTAAGTGGCTCCTGGATATCATGTTCAATAATCGAGGCAAGTAATGCCCTTTCAATTCTTTTGGATTTTAACCTGAATTTTTCGTACCTCAGGTCCAAATTATTAATTTCTACGTGTGACCTTAAAGTTCTCTTCTCAACCATGCTTTTTCCTTAGTTTCTGCTCTTAAGGGTATGCATCATATTTTTGACTCAGACTATAACAGCAACATCCAAGACAATGATTGCAGGCCTGTGTGAGAAGGTTAAAAACATTGAAAAAAAATTCAAACTATGAAATTTTATAGAAAAAAGAAGGCTTTATAAAAATTACGATGGTGTCAGATAAAACCATCAGGATTTTTGTGCGCACTTCACCTGTGCGGGATACTGGCAGTTAATTTCTATGCTGAGATGCCCGGCCAAATAACCAGAAGGTCATATGTAAAAAGACAGTGTCTTGCTCTGACCCACCGGATTGTTGATAATAATCCCAGGCAAATGCAGTAGGCCCCCGAATGGGATGATTGCTAATCTGGGATTGATGGTTTATAAGAAGGTCTAAAAATAGCTTTAAACCGCCAGTATTCTGTAGTTGTTCATAATAAAATTTGGATACCATATTGACGTCGGCTGACATCAATAGTTCAAAAGCTGCCAGAATCATTCGTTGCCAGGATATCATTGTGCTGATATTGATAAAATCTGCAACATCACCCAGATTATTAAGTTCATCCTCTATGATATCCAGAACCCTGGTTAAACTCAAATGTCTGCTGACCTTGAACCAGATAGCTCTCACCA
>Ga0255364_10145_pt1 | contig 17286 bp, 12 predicted proteins | sample ANMaggSSYBR01G12_FD_182087 | JGI IMG/M metagenome (GOLD analysis project Ga0255364, IMG submission 182087) | Sediment cell enrichment communities from methane seep in Santa Monica Basin, California, United Staets - ANME aggregate JGI... | ecosystem: Environmental > Aquatic > Marine > Cold seeps >...
ATATTCCAGGCGATTTATAAGATCCGGGTTTATTTGGGAATAGGTATGGATACAAGAAACTCTAAAACTATCATTCTTCCGTATGGAAAAACACAATTACCATTAAATATTCCAAATCGATGGCTGGGACAAGTTCTTATTCCGGAACCCGTCCAGCCTTCCCCGGATATTCAAGCTCTTGTGATTAATGCTCTTGAAAAACCGGTGTCGTCGCCACCATTATCCCAGGTCGCCAGACCGGGGCAAAAAGTGGCCATCATAGTGGATGACTATACTCGCAAAACCCCCATATTTCTGTTCCTTCCCCTTGTTTTGGAGCATTTAACTTCAGCCGGATTACAGAAGAATGATATTCGAATTGTTGTTGCTCTTGGTACACACAGACCAATGACTGATTTGGAGATTAAAAATAAAGTTGGCGAAAAGATCATGGAAGAATATGAAATCGTAAATCTTCCCTGCGAAGTTCAGAGTGAGATGATCTTTATGGGTACCTCTTCTAATGGTATTCCTGCCTGGGTTAATCGAGCAGTTGCTGAAGCAGATGTTCGCATTGGATTGGGGATGATTACTCCTCACAGTGATGCAGGATTTAGTGGAGGAGCCAAGATCATCCTGCCCGGAGTTTGCAGTTCGGCAACCGTTAATGCATTTCATGCGGTTGGCGCTTTTATTAATGAGAACCCATTGGGGAATGTGGAAACACCGATTCGCCAAAATTTGGAGCGTTTTGTGGCAGAGCGAGTGCCGCTGAATTTTATTGTGAATGTGATAGTAACCCTTAATGGAGAGATATACCAATGCGTGGCTGGTGATCCGGTGGAAGCGCATAGGCGTGGTGTAGATTATTCAAAAAGGGTTTTTGGCGTATCATTTCCTCACCGCTATCAGGTCGTAGTGGCAAATTGCTACCCGTATGATGTGGATCTTTGGCAAAGCACCAAAGGAGCATTTTGTGGCGACCTGGTGGTCGCAGATGGCGGAACTTTAATACTCGTAACAGCTGCAACTGAGGGAAATAGCAATTATCCGGAATTTCCCAGTTATATTGGCCGAGACCGTAAGGAATTAAAACAAAAAATTGAGATGAATAAAATTGAATTTCCATTGTTAGCTGCGGAAAGTGTTAAGCTGGGAGCGCTTAAAGAACGTGTTAATCTTATGCTGGTCTCTGGTGGTTTAACAGAGCAGGATGCAGATCAGATGGAGATCCCGTACTATTCAACAATTGAGCAGGCAGTAATAGATGCTGTGGATCAATTACCCGCATCTCGTCGAGAAAGGGCAGTCTGTGTGATTCCTCGGGCTGGACTAACTTTACCGATGGAATCAACCGTATAAAATGATCAACTTGTGTCTATAAACTTGCTGTTATTTACTTAATGCAATCCCCATTTTGATAGAAACAAGCTAATAATTCTCGGTTCCAGGGGCTTATTCCTGTGGAGCTGCTGGTGTGACTCTGGAATCTTCTCAGGAAGATGGGCAGGGCATCACCGCGGCGAGTAATAAAGTTGTTAACCACCCACGTGTAAATTACCAGGGACTCGGCAACAAATCGTAAAGTTAACAGGGCTGAAATCTCCCAGGTTGATCCTTCGAGGATCTGCACATCCCAAGATGTTGGAAAAATTCCCTATTGTGTACAATAAAATTGTTGACAATAGGGCAAGGCTTCATTATAATAATATTGTGTGGGGCGAAAATTATTATCGGGGCCTTAACGCAAAGATAGTTGAATCACCTGCAGAAAAGACTCGAAGTAAGAACGCTTATTGCATATTAAATTATTGAAGCAGGACTTAATAAGATATCTCGATCAGTGTTCTAGATGGTCACTCAAAATTTCAAATTTTTTACCAGGTAATGGAGATATTATTGTGGACATGAAACAGTTTTTGGAATTTGGAATGGGGCTGGTTGAAATTGGTGAAAAACAGGGTGTGACATTACGCCTTTTAGGTCACCTGGCCGTTCGGCAACATATCACGAGGCACTTTGAATTGCTTGATCACCTGGAAAGGATACCCACGCATGATGTTGATTTTATGGGATATTCAAAAGAACAAAATGAGGCTGATCGTATGTTCATTGGATTAGGTTATGAGCCGGATCCTTCAGTGGCGTACAGCCAGGAATATGGGGTCAAGCGGCTTATTTACCATCACAGGGAAACCAAAATTATGGTAGAGATTTTTCTTGACCAGTTACCCATGTCCCATACGATAGATTTTCTCGGACGGCTCGAATTGGATCAACCCACAATCAGTCTTGTGGATTTGTTGCTCAGCAAAATCCAGATTCAAGAAATAAATGAAAAAGATATCAAGGACCTGATTGTGCTATTGGCTGAACATGATTTAGGTCCAGGAGATCGTGACTTAATTGATATAGATTATTTCTTAAAGATCATGAGTGATGATTGGGGATTTTATCATACAGCAATTACAAACCTGGGTAACTTGAAGGATTGGGTTCACCGATACGATGTGATTACCGATAAAGTTAGAGAGAGCGTTGAGGTGAAATTGGCTGATATATTGAACCGAATGGAGAATGAGCCAAAGAGCATGCGCTGGAAAATTCGCGCGAAGATAGGCACACGAGTTAAGTGGTACCAGGATGTAAGTGAAGTCCAGAATATTCATCAATGATATTTCTGGTGGGAAGAACTTTTATCATTTTAGTTTTTAAGCAAAGAGGATGTAAATTATGCTGAGTGGAAAACTCCACGACAAAGTCGTTATCCTGACTGGCGGTACTTCAGGAATTGGTAGAGCCTCTGTGAAATTATTTTGTCAAGAAGGGGCCAAAGTGGTGATTGGCGCCCGGAACGAGAAAGCCGGGGAAGCCCTGGTCAAGGAAGTTCAGGAAGAAGGAAACGGTGAGGCGTTCTTTGTTAAAACGGACGTCTCAATACCCAAACAGGTTGAAAATCTTGTTAAGCAAACTGTCGAGCATTTTGGACGGGTAGATGTGCTCTTTGGCAACGCTGGTATTCTCCTAACCGGTACAGCTCCTGATACCTCTCTTGAAACCTGGCAACGCACTATTGATATCAACTTGAGCGGCAATTTTTATCTAGCTAAATATGGCATTCCAGCGCTTATTAAATCAAACGGGAAAGTGATTGTTTTTACAGCCTCGGAACTCGGAACGGTGGGGGCCAGCGAAGATGTAGCTTACTGTGCCTCAAAAGGGGGATTAATTAATATGATGCGTGCCATCGCTATCGATTCCGCACAGTACGGGATCCGTGTCAATTGTGTTGCGCCAGGACCTGTAGAGACACCAATGCTGCGGATTTGGTTTGACGAAGCCGATAACCCCCAAGAGTTGGAGGATATACAGAAAGAACCGGTATTACTTAAAAGGTTCGCGGACCCGAAAGAAATTGCCGAAGTAGCGCTATTTTTAGCCTCAGATTCTTCTTCTTACATGACAGGGTCGGTTGTGGTTGCTGATGGAGGAGCAACTGCCTGGTATGGATTATAAGGCTTACAAAATTAATATAATATCTTATTGGTTGAAGCAGTTAATTCACAATGCCAATAATTGTTCTTAATCTTCCCAGAAGATATTAAGAATTTTATAGATGATAGAAAAAGGAAAATATTTATGCGGATTTATTACACTTCTGATTTGCACGGATCTGAAAAATGCTGGCGTAAATTCCTTAGTGCCCCTAAATATTACAACGCAGACGTGGTCATGATAGGAGGGGATATCACTGGAAAATTCATTGTACCCATTATTCACTTCCCAAAAGGACGTGTTGAAGCCAATTTTATGGGCAGGAAGAGAAAGCTGAAAAAAGAAAAAGATATCGAAATTCTCAAGGGGCAAATTGCGAATACTGGCCAATATGCAATTGATGTTACCGAGGAAGAATATGAAGTTTATCAGAATGATCCTGCTCGCCTGGATGAACTGTTTCGAGAATTAATTCTAGAGAGGGTAGCGAAGTGGACTGAAATGGCAGATGATCGCTTGCGGGGCCAGAATGTACGCTGTTTCATTTCTGCCGGGAATGACGACATTATGGAGGTGGATGAAATACTGGAAAAATCTGAGATTATTGAGGTTCATGATGGGCGAATTATTGACCTGGGTGAAGGTTTTGAATTGTTTGGATTAAGTAATGCCAACATCACACCCTGGGATTGTCCCCGGGATATTAGTGAAGAAGAGTTGACAATAAAAATTGATAACCTGGCAAAACAAATAAACAATCTAGAGAGAGCTATTTTTGACATTCACGTTCCTCCGTATGATTCTGGGCTTGATGGAGCCCCGGAGCTATCAGAGGATTTGAGTATGACATTGGATCCAACAGGCACACCTAAAATGATCCCGGTTGGCAGTAAGGCAGTGAGTGATGCTATCCAAAAATACCAACCACTGATAGGTTTGCATGGACATATCCATGAATCCGCAGGGATTCAGAAGATTGGCAGAACCACCATTGTGAATCCGGGCAGTGAGTATGCAGAAGGATTATTAAGAGGAGCAGTTATCGATTTAGACGAGAAGGAGGGACTACTCAATGTAAATCTTGTAACAGGGTAATAAAAAGTTCTATTAATTCGGTACCACAAAACAAAATATAAGGAGGATATTCAAATGTCTGAGGTTTCTACCGAAAAAGTTGCTGGCGGGATATTTGCTCGGGCAAGTTCGGGTCTGGTTCGAACAATCAGCACTTTTGACACATTTTATTACTGCCTAGTTCAATTGGCCGTCACTTTTGTATTATTCAATGTAGCCTTTTGGGTATTTTATCCAGGTTCCAATATGGAAGTCGCGACCGTTGTTGCCTTGGCAGCGGCTCTCTTTGAAGGAGTTACGTATGGACTTTTCTCCTCGATCTACCCCAGATCTGGAGGTGAATATGTTCCGCTTTCAAGGGCTACGAAACCGGTGGTTGGATTTGTTGCCAGCTTTGGTCAAACATTCTGGCAGGCATTTGGAACCGGGCAAAATTGTGCCTTTGCTGCTACCTTCGGATTAGCACCACTGCTTACTATTCTTGGCTTGCAGCTTGGAAATGCGAAACTGGTCAAGTTGGGATTCTGGTTCGATAGCCCAATGGGATGGTTCGTGGTTGGAACGACTATGATCCTTTTATTCAGCTACCAACTTTATCTTGGAATGGGAACTTATTTCAAGATTCAAAAATGGCTGTTCAGTTTGGCTTTGGCTGGCTATGTAGTATTTCTGGTTGTCTTGTTACTTGGCGCTACAGGAGTATTTGATTTCCAGGCGAATTTTGATAAATATACTGGTGCAGGTGCCTATCAACAAGTCCTTTTGGATGCCCAAGCTGATGGTGTTGACCTGAATCCACGCATTACTCCCCAAATGACTATGTTCTTTGTGATCTGGCCAGCATTTTCCTTCCTCTTTGCTGTGTTATCTACTTCGTTCAGCGGAGAGATCAAAAATGTCACGCGGGGTCAGTTATTCGCGATTCCTCTTGCCCAGATATTTGGTGGAATTCTGATCTTCTTAACGGGTCTTCTGGCCCGGTTGTCAATCGGGAAGGAAGGTATTCTGGCTATCGGATGGGTTAGCAATGTGCTGCCAGAAAAGTTCCCACTGCCATATGCCTGGTTAAACAGCTTAGCCTCCATTATGGCTGATAATATCCTGCTAACAATTATCATCAATGTGTCATTTTTGATTCTGACGATGTATGTGGCTGCCTCTACTGCGATCTATGCCACACGTGGCCTGATGGCATGGGGTATTGATGGAATGGCCCCTGCCTGGATTTCAAAAGTAAATAAAAAGCACCATTCTCCAGCAAATTCTGTCCTGACAGTGGGAGTTATTGCTATCGTCTGGTTGGCGGTATTCTCATTCACCGATTGGTTCTCAGCTGTTACGCTTCTAGTGCCAATGGGTATTGTTTTCCTTGTAACGACATTCGTGGCGGCAATATTCCCATTTATCAAGCGTGAAGTTTATGAAACATCTCCCGCGAGAATCGATATTGCAGGCATTCCGTTAATAACGATCACTGGTTCGATCGGCTCTGTAATTATGGGATGGATCGTTTACCGAGCCATTGTTGATGTTGAATACGGGGCGTATACTCCGCAAGGTGCGGTGATGTGGATTGTTGTCTTTGTCGCAGGGGCAGTGTGGTATTACATTGCCAGATCGGTCAGGCGAAAGCAAGGCGTAGATATGGATGCGCGTTTTGAGGAGATTCCTGTTGAGTAGACGGTAGAGAGAAGGATGTTTACTAAAGTATCTCCACAAAAAATGCTGCCCTCAAGGAGAAAAACGGAACAATAAACATAGGGGCTAAAACTATCGATTTTAGAGCTGCAGGTGAGATATCCAAACCTGCAGCTCTGATTAATCATCACAATTAATTTCGTTTGCCATTCTTGGACCTTGCAGAGACAAAAAAACAATACCCAAGCACATATACCCCAACTGCGTGCTTAAGAAGCAAGCGTGAATTGTATTGAATACACTCGATAAGCCCAAAACTGAGATTGCATGAATAACAAACCGCACTGAATGTTTCCCGGAATTGTTTTGGATAATATCAGGCCTTGGTTAATAACAAAGGAATCGATTGTCCGGGGAGCGGAATAAAGTTTTTGAACGAGAGGAAAAGTAATAGTGGGAATACATTTCTCTCAAGCGGTTTGGCGGCAAGGAAGATATTCTAAATCTGTTATCATTATATCCTGCTGCAGTATGTAAATATTACAAGGTATGAGCTAATGATAGCTGGCGGTACTAACCAGAGTTTAAGTTTGGAAGCACTATTGCCTTTCAACTCACACCAGCCGGCTCATGTAAAATATCACGGGTCAAAAATATAAAAAGAGCCAGGCGTTTTTATTGATAGGCCTGTTCAGCGATGGATCAATATATTTATTCAATGCAAGTGAGTCTAAACAAACTTGAGATTATTGAGGTTAAACTTGGATATGTCTGAAACAAAGGGATTAAACTGGTAATATCTTAAGGAAAACCGAGCAAAAGGAGAGGTTTATGTCTCTGGAAAAACTTGGAGAGCTAGATCGATCAAATTTGGCAATTGAGGTTGCCGACATATTACGAGAGTCTATTACCTCGGGCGATTTTCCGCCCGGCATGCACCTTGTAGAAATTCCCATGGCGCAAAAATTGGGCATCAGCCGGGGCCCCCTGAGGGAGGCTTTAAGAATCCTGGAAACTGAGGGGATGGTGGAAAGTTTTCCTGGCAAAGGGAGTTTTGTTACCCATGTGTCGGAGCGCAATATCCGTGAAGTCTACTCCCTGAGATGTATCTTAGAAACCGAAGCTATCAAACTCGCGATAAAAAACGGAACTCCAGATGATTTCGAAAAATTAGATGAAATATTAAAAGCCATGTTTGCCGCCGCAAATATTGAAGATACCAAAGAAGTAACTCTTTTGGATTTTCAATTTCACAGCCAGATCTGGACCATGGCGGATCACATGTTATTAAAAGATATTCTTGAAGGAATTAACACCCAGATAAAAAGATATGTAGCTGTTCAGACTATACTCTATGATGACCTTACAATTGGAATTTCTGATCACAAGAGTATTCTTGAAGCTCTCCGCAATCAGGATGAAGAAGCTGCCATCAAATTGATAAAAAACCACCTCGAAGTTGCTTCTAAAAAGATTATTGAGCACTTTCAGGCTAAAAACGATGGGTAGTCCGAAGTGAAAATATCCTCAATTTTATTCTCAAACGATCAAGATGATTTGTATATCCTGATTGGGAACACTTCTTATCAGTATTGATCCTTATCATCCCAAACCAGGGAGGATTCCACTTTTTCCTCGGCATTGTAAACAGTAATACTGTTGACAATAGGGCAGGCCGATGATATGATTTGGTTCAGTGGTGGAAAAAGATTCACAGAATGAATTCTTCGTGTGTAAATTTGGGATGTAAAGAGTATTTAAGTTCCAAAAATAACATGTTAATAATTAATAAGGAGTATCCAGAATGGCAAGTAAGATTACAGATCTAAAAGCAAGGGAAATTATTGACTGCCGCGGTTTCCCAACAGTTGAGGTGGATATTTGGGTGGACGGAGAATTTTCGGGAAGAGCCGATGTTCCGGCTGGCAGATCTACCGGTAAACGAGAAGCAGTGGAATTACGCGACGGAGGAAAAAGATGGGGCGGTCAGGGCACGCTCAAAGCAGTCCAGAAAGTTAATCAGGTGATTAAGCCTGAGCTGTTGGGATTAGATCCAACCGCCCAGCGTAAGGTTGATGAACTGCTTTGTGAATTGGATGGAACAGAAAACAAAGCGAATCTGGGCGGCAATGCAACTATTGGTGTATCCCTGGCCCTGGCCAGGGCAGGAGCCAAGACTTCAGGGTTGCCTTTGTACAAGTATATTAACTCAAACGCGCACGTGATCCCGGTTCCTTTGGTGAACCTAATCAATGGAGGGATGTTAACTTCCAATGATCTCGAAATTCAGGAGTTCATTGTCATGCCGATTGGCGCCGAAAATCTCAAACATGGGATGCAGATGTGTTATGAGATCAATTTTATCCTTCATGACCTGATCGTGGAAAAGTATGGAAAGATCGCTGTTAATGTTGGTGATGAGGGAGGTTTTGCCCCTCCAATGACTGGAATCAACGAGCCGATGGAAACCTTAGCCAGGGCGGTTGAGGCTTCTGGATACGCGGATGAAATTGTTTATGGTATGGATGCGGCTGCCAGCCATTGGTATGATTGGGAGAAGGGCGTCTACAGAATGGAAGGTCAGGAAATGTCTCGCGAAGAAGTTATCGAGATGTATGTAAATTTATGTGCCAAATATCCGGTGGGCTCCATTGAAGATCCCCTCATGGAAGATGATTTTGAGGGCCACGCTATCTTAACTGAAAAACTTGAGGGTGTTCAGATCGTGGGAGATGATCTTTTTACAACAAATCTAAAATTCATCAAACAGGGCGTTGAAATCGGAGCTGCAAACGCCATCTTGTGGAAATCCAACCAGGTTGGTACAGTAACAGAAGCATTGGATGCAGCTGAGTTTGCCTACCAGGCAGGCTATGGGGTTCAGGTTTCGGAACGTTCTGGTGAAACAGAAGACACCGCTATTGCAGATTTTTCTGTTGCCTTAAACGCTGGACAAATCAAGACTGGAACCACACGCAGCGAAAGGACTGGAAAATATAACCAGCTTATCCGCATCACTGAAGAATTGGGTCCAAAGGCGGTTTACGCCGGAAAAAACTTCCACCGGCCCATATAAGGAGGAATTGTGGACCTCCAAAAAGAGGTTTACATTCAAAATACTGAGGGGTTAACTGGCCACGGAAACGTGGCTCTGCGCCAGGCGGCTGTTGATATTATGGAACATGCCCTGACGGCGGCAGACCCTTATACCGCGATTGAGAAGTTGGTCCATCTTGATGATCATTGGCTTTCAGTTGGTGATTTACAATTTAACTTAGAGGAATATGAACGCTTATTCATCCTCGGAGCTGGAAAAGCCTCCCGGAGAATAGCTCAGGTGTTGGAAAATATTCTGAGCGATTGGATCACGGGAGGTTTATTTGTATTAAAACATGGGGATATGGCAAACCTAAAACAAACGGATGTGGTTTATGCTGCCCATCCTGTTCCGGATGAAAATAGTTACCAGGGAGCAAAAGGATTGTTTGATCTGGCAAATTCCTTTACTGAAAAAGACCTGGTCATTGCCGGGATAACAGGCGGAAGCTCAGCTCTACTTGCATCCCCTGCTGAAGGGATCAGCCTAGAAGACCTTCAACGGGTTAATGAAATTCTTCTGCTCAGCGGTGCTGATATATATCAAATCAACGCTGTGCGCAAACATTTATCACGAATTAAGGGCGGATTGCTGGCCAAGGAGATTCTGCCAGCGACCTTAATAAACCTCACTGTTTCTGATGTTGTTGGGGATGCGCTGGACTATATCACTGGTCCCACAGTTGTCGATACTTCAACCTTTGATGATGCCCGGAATGTGTTAGATAAACTTGACCTCTGGGAAAAGTTTCCCGCTTCTGCATGTGAATATCTTCGAAAGGGGGGAAAGGACCAGGAAACACCCAAGAGTTTTGAAGGCATGCCGCTGCATTCTTTTATTGTCGTTCCGGGAGACGCTGCCTGTGTCGCGGCAGATCAAAGAGCAAAAGAACTTGGTTTTAATTCGATGATCTTAACCTCGATGCTCACCGGAGAGGCAAAAGAAGCGGGCTCGTTTTTTGCTTCCATCGCCCAGGAGATATCAAACTTTGGGCGTCCCCTGAGCTCACCGTGTGCCATGATTGGGGGAGGAGAGAATGTGGTCACAATTGGGGAAGAGGACAGGGGAGAGGGAGGGCCAAATCTGGAGTTTGCGCTTGCCGCCAGCCTGGAGATCGCTGGTCTGGACCAGGTAGTCATTGCGGCGATTGATACGGATGGCTTTGATGGGTCAACAGATACAGCCGGGGGTTTAGTAGATGGGAGCACAATAAAGGCAGCGCTAGAACAGGGACTTGATCCTGAAAAGAACCTGAAAACCCATAATGCAAAAGAAGTTCTTAAACGGACCGATGATGCAATCTTTACCGGTCCAACAGGTACAAATGTTAACGACCTCAAGTTATTACTATTTAGTTGAATTATTAGTCGGGAAGGAGAAGATCTGATGATCAAAGAAACCCAAAAAACCATAGTAAGCTCATGGAATGAATGGGATCCATTAAAGCATGTCATTGTAGGCCGCGCTGATGGAACTATGATTCAAGCACCGGAGATTGCTGTCCAGCGGGAGTGGCCTGAACAGGGATACACCGGGGGGAAGTATGGTCCTTATCCAAAAGAAATGATAGATAAGGCAAATGAGCAGATGGATAATTTTGCCTCAATGCTTGAAAAGCGGGGCATTCGTGTCGACCGCCCCACCCCGATTGACTTCAGCCAAAAAGTTCAGACCCCGGATTGGGAACAGGACTCGATGTTTGGTTGTATGCCTCCCCGAGATTTATTACTCACTATCGGCAATGAGATGTTAGAAGCGACCATGTCTTATCGCAGCAGGTGGTTTGAGTACCTCTGCTTCCGCCCCCTGCTTGAGAAATATTTTGAAGAGGATCCAAATTTTAAATGGGAAGCAGCACCCAAGCCTCGCCTGTCAGAGAAAACCTATAAAAAAGGGTTTTGGGAAAAATGGAATACATTAAGTGAAGAGGAAAAGTGGGAAGAGTCAACAAAAAGTGAGTGGATCCCCACCGAAGTTGAACCCCTATTTGACGCTGCGGATGTTGTGCGCTGCGGCAAAGATTTATTTGTCCAGAAGTCAATGGTCACCAACCAGTCAGGGATCGATTGGCTGCAGCGCCATTATCCTGACCACCGGGTACACACAGTAAGATATAAAGAACTTCTACCCTGGCACATGGATACTACAATTGTGCCCCTGCGTCCTGGATTAGTGATGTTTAATCCTGGACGACCTGCCTTGGAGCCCCAGAGAGAATTTTTTGAGAAGAACAATTGGAAAATCCTCGAAGCTCCAAAATCAGTCCTTACTAAGAAAAGACCGATGACTTTTTGCAGTATCTGGCTCAATATAAACCTTCTGGTCCTTGATCCAAAAACCGTTTGCGTGGAAGCCAGCGAGACGCCCGTAATTGAATTGCTTGATAAGAATGGTTTTGAGGTTATTCCGGTTCCCTTTTATGAAGTATCACCATTTGGTGGTGGCCTTCACTGCGGTACTGCGGATGTGTATCGGGAAGGAACGTTTGAGGATTATTTCCCCAAACAAATGTCTGGCTTTTAAGGAATAAAACTGTCCCGTTGGGAAAAAATATCCAAAGATAACACCCTGCGCTGCTGAAAATATTCTTTGCAGCGCAGGGTAAAAAATCACTTACCACTCCCGACGAATAACGAATAAAAGGCATTTTTTTTATAGGAGATAAGTATGGCAAGTTTAGAAACCACCCTGATGGGTATCAAATTCCCCAACCCATTCCTTCTGGCCGCCGGACCACCCTCTGCTACAGGTGCTATGGTTGTTGAAGCCTTTAAAGCGGGATGGGGGGGCGCGGTGCTGAAAACCATTGCCCTGGAACCTACCAAACACCCCAGCCCGAGAGTTCAGGTTATTAAGACAGGCCGCCACAAAAGGGGCATGATCGATATTGAATTATTTAGTGATATGACATTGGACAGATGGTCCGAGGAACTTGACTTAATTCGTGATTCCTATCCCCGGCGGCCGATAATTGCCAGTATTACAGGAGGCGGGCACCCGGAGGAATGGCAGAAAGTCGTTCAGCAGCTTGAAAAACACGGTGTGAATGGCTACGAAATGAATGTGAGCTGTCCAAATTTCTCTGATGGGGAACGAGGTGAAAAACTGGGACAAGATTCAAAAGCATTAAAATTGGCAGTCAGTTGGGTGAGAGAGGCCACGGATCTACCAGTGATCGTTAAACTCACCCCCAACGCGGATATTAAAGAACAAGCTACGGCAGCTGCTGAAGCAGGGGCAAATGGTGTGACTACGATCAACAGTTTAACTGGTTTGGCAGGTATAAACATTGATACGTTAAGCCCTCTGCCCACAGTAGGTGGTATTGGAATATTCGGTGGTTATGGAGGTCCAGCGTTAAAACCTGTAGCTCTGCGGTGCACCGCTCAAGCTGCTCAAGTTGCTCAAGATCTTCCGATCCAAATTTTTGGTTGCGGAGGTGTGGAAAAATGGCAAGATGCAGTTGAGTATTTTGCTGTCGGTGCATCAGTTGTTGAAATCTGTACAGCAGTGATGTGGAACGGTTTTCAAATCATTGACAAACTTACCTCCGGACTCGCAGAATACCTGGAGGGGAAAGGATATGATTCCCCGGCAGAAATTAAAGGGAAAGCGCTGCCTAAAATCGGATCTTTTCCAGATATCAATTTGTCTATACAATTACTGGCATCAATTAATGAAGATATTTGTAATGGATGCGGTATTTGTGTTACTGCCTGTGATTCGGGAGGATTCCAGGCAATCCGAATAAATGAAAACCTCGCCCAGATTGATTTACTCAGATGTGATGGGTGTGGATTGTGTGTGGGAGTTTGTCCCTTAGATGCAATAGAATTGGTCCCAAAATAAAGTTAGGTTGCCACAAAGAGCTCTTTGCTGATACTTACAACTGTATCTGAAGAGCGGAAACTTCATTATTCAGAAAGTTATTCTGGTGTCACTAAGGTGTGTATGTCCTTTACCGGGGGATCGATGTCATTATCAAAGGACAGAACCCAAAAATAAGTGACACAAATCACTTGTTGAAGAGCGATTTTTGTTATAAAAATTAAATGCACAGAAAATTTCAAATAAGGAAAAAACAAGAGGAATTTTTTTCTTATCCAATAAATTCCATAGTTAATTATGGCTTGAAGTATATTTTTTACTGAAAAAAACCCTTTTGCAACAGGTAAAACTGGTTTTTAACCAGGGAAAATTATACACCCAAGGAGAACTCAAGGGCAGCTGAGCCATAAAGTCGTCCCTGGGTGAGGGTCAGTAGGCGAAACCGATCAGATTGATTATCAGGGAGTCGATATTATGGCTCAGGAGATAATTGGAATGGAACCAGAAGGCAAAACAGAAAGCGATAAACAGGTTTTGAGAATCCTGCCAGTGGATAATTTGCCTGAACATAAAGAGGTTGTTCCCCTCGACGATCTTGATCGTGAAATCCTGGAAAATTTTCAAAAAGACGCCTTTTTTTCATATGCACCACTTGCCAAGAAATGGAATGTGACAACCGCAACCATACGCAACCGGATAAATCGGATGAAAGAAGCTGGCGTGATGGATGTTATTTTGGTGATGAATCCCTACAAGATTGGGTACAGTGCCTATTCTATTATCGGAATCAGGTTGAAAGATGAAGTAAATATTGATCAAGTGGCATCAAATCTTCTTGCTATTCCTGGGGTTACGAATTTGATCATGGTTGCTGGAAGATATGATTTTTTTCTTCATTATATTGGAAAGAATATGGAAGAGTACAGGCGGTTTATTATTGAAACACTCAGGGAAATTCCTGGAATTCTCACAATTGAGAGTTTTATTGGGCTTGATTTGTATGAAAGACCGTTTGAGTTTGGGGTAATAAAGTAAATTTCTGGAAACAAGATCTCCTAGAGCTTTGAGATCTAGAGAATAAAAGTTTATTCGTAAAATTATTGGTATCTGCTGAAGAATAAAGATATAGACTGTGTTGATATCTTAGGCTTTTGCCATGTATTCACGAAAAAAAATGATAAAAATCCAGATTGTTTAGACTCAGGAGAAAAGTAATATGACAAAGATCGTAAATGCATGGAACGAATGGGATCCGCTTAAGAGGGTTATCTTGGGCCGTCCCGAAGGAACGCACATTGCTGGTCCTGAGCCGGGTATATACTCCCATCAACCTGAGGGTGGATATCCCCTGGGGACTTACGGACCGTATCCTGAGGAAATGGTTGATGAAGCGCGGGAGCAGATGGATAATTTTGAGAAGATTCTGACTGACCGTGGAATAATTGTTGATCGAGTAGACGTACATCCTGCCTATCTGGCAGGGCTTGGTAATAGTACTCCGGATTGGACGATGCCCAATTTCCGTAGTCCTTCCTCCCCTCGCGATCTCTTCATGACGATTGGAAATGAAATCATAGAGGCACCCGGAACGATGCGCCAACGCTGGTATGAGTACCTGAACCTCAGGCCTATATTTGAGCGTTACTTCAAGGAAGATCCAGAATTCCTGTGGACTTCCGCGCCGAAACCCCGTTTGACAGACGAATCCTATGAAAGGAACTACTGGTACAAGTATTACAACGAATGGTCAGATGAGGAGAAGCGCAAACGCATGGAAGAGAACCGCTTCAACCTGACAGATATAGAGCCAATGTGGGATGGGGCCTGTGCCATGCGCATGGGGAAAGATATCTTTTGGTACCACAGCTGTGTGACCAACAATGCTGGTATTGACTGGCTTAAGCGCTACTTTGGTGGCAAAGGCCTCCGCATACATGATATTCAATTTGGCACTACTGAAGACGTCTATTATGCCTTTCATCTGGACGTCATCATGATGCCCCTGCGTCCTGGTCTGGTAGTACACAACCCCACCCGACCTTTTGTGACCAAAGAAGCCTTGAAGCTTCTTGAAATGAATGATTGGGAAGTCGTTGAAACCGTTGAGCCAACCCATAATTACGAAGAAGTACTGGATGCATTTGGAACCCCGCGCAGAGGTCCAAATCCCATTTTCATGAATGCTCTCTCGCTGGGACCGAATACGATCTGCGTGGAAGCCCACGAAACCAAATATATTGACCAGCTCACTAACCTGGGCCTTGAGGTTGTACCCGTACCCTATGACATGGTCGTGCCCTTTGGCGGCTCACTGCACTGCACCACGGTGGACGTTTACCGGGAAGGTGATTTGGAGGATTATTTTCCGAAGCAGATTAAGGGATTCTAAAACCAGAGCAACCAGTTACCAAGGCCTGGATAAGTGTTGAAACTATCTTAATCAAATATTGAGAAAAAAATGAAGGAGAATAAGCTATGTTAGCAGCACATATGACTTGGGAAGAGTACCGGGATGTGATTACTAAAAATCTAATTATTCTACCAGTTGGCTCGTTGGAACAGCACGGACCGCATCTGCCGTTGAATGTTGATGTAGTGATTCCATCCAGCCTGGCAAAAATGGTAGCAGAAAAAAGAGATGCAATTGTATTGCCCACAATTGCCTATGGGTATAAATCACATCCTACCAGTGGAGGTGGGCAGTTGTTCCCCGGAACAACAAGCCTCAATGGAATTACCTTGATAAACCTGATGCTGGATATCCTGAGAGAGACTTATCGCCATGGCGGGAGAGATTTCCTTATGCTAAATGGGCATTATGAAAACATCGCCTTTGTGAATGAAGCCGTGGAAATATTTGCCCATGAAGTTGATGATGCCAAAGTAGTAACCCTTTGCTGGTGGGACCTGGTTTCGGAGGAATTGGTTGATGAAATTTTTGCAGAAGCTGGATTTCCTGGCTGGGATACGGAACACGCGGGTATCACAGAGACTTCGTTGATGCAGTATTTTGCGCCAGAACTGGTTCGGGAGGATAAGATCATTGATGATCAGAGCAAACGCAAACCTGCTTACTCGATCTTCCCGGCACCAGAGGACATTATTCCAAAATCTGGCGTGCTTTACAAAGCGACCTACGCTTCACGTGAAATAGGGCAGAAACTGGCCGAACAGGTTGTAGATACCATCTGCCAGATAACCAACCAGGAGTTTTAATTGGGAATGGAAAGTTAAACAGCTGGACATTCTTAATTATTTCAAAATAGGAGACAACAGCAACTTTCAATGCCTCTGCTGGAGCTGCCTCTACAGAGGCTTCCTGCCCGAACATTTGGATCTCAAGCTCTCCAGACTTCATTTTCTCATAGACTTCATTGACTTTCGCCTGCACATCCGGAGGCGTCAAATCAGTCATATGGATGCCAACGCCAGTATGCACATTCAGCCACTGCACCTCGCCCTGAGGAACTTTTCCAGTGGCCAAGCGATAGATCATATCCCCGGGGAAGCCTAATGCGCTGCCGATCACGGCACCTGGACCCAAGTCGCTTGAGTCGCGGTACAAACCAATCGCATATACTCCCTCATCCTCTGCTGCAGCGATAACACCAGCGTCAGCTGCATCGACATGGTGATAGAGCACATCCGCGCCGTCGGCGATCAAAGCCAGACCTGCTTCACGCGCCAGGGTTACATCAGCCCAGTCTCCAGTGTATACTTCGTCAATTTCAATATCTTTTCCGCAGTATTCTACTCCCGTAACAAAAGCGTCATAGGCTGCCGCCATGACAGGAATCTCCATTGCGCCAACCACTGCCACGTGATTGGTTTCCGTCATTTCGCAGGCAAGCACTCCCGCCAGGTAGCTCATCTGATTATAGCCAATGATGTGAACGCTGACGTTGTCGCCTTCTGGCAGACCATTCGTATTGCCAAACCAAATGTCAGGATACTCAGCAGCTACTTCGCTGATCGCGTCCGCGTACTCACCACCGTGACCAATGATCATGTCATACCCTTCAGTGGCATAGGTGCGGAAGATTTCTACCTGCTCATCCGGGGTAACATCTTCGCTGTAGGCAATTTCCAAGCCAGCTTCTGCCTCTGCTCGCTTGAGACCTTCAAATCCGAATTGATTCCAGGACTGGTCATCAACAACACCCGGGAACACCACG
>Ga0255364_10107_pt1 | contig 17268 bp, 16 predicted proteins | sample ANMaggSSYBR01G12_FD_182087 | JGI IMG/M metagenome (GOLD analysis project Ga0255364, IMG submission 182087) | Sediment cell enrichment communities from methane seep in Santa Monica Basin, California, United Staets - ANME aggregate JGI... | ecosystem: Environmental > Aquatic > Marine > Cold seeps >...
TCTTATCAGTCAAGCAGGAGTGGAAATAAATCAAACAGCGGAGCTTAAGGAAAAGGGAGTACTTTTTTTGAGCTTATTTGAAGCTGCCGAAAAATATCCTGAATTAGTGAAAAAAGTACTTGGGAAGATCATTTCTCCCCAAGATGGAATATTTGCCGCCGCCACAGGGGCTTTTGCTAAACAGGGACTTTTTATCTATGTTCCTAAGGGCGTTCAGGTAGGCGAGCCGCTTATTAGTATTGGAATTGCCCCCTGGGAAGATACTGCCCACTTTTTCCAGTACCTGATCTATTTAGAAGAAGGATCCTCATTAACTTATATTCATGAATCCCTCTCTCCTCAAGATAGTTCACAACCCTCCCTGACCGGAGAGAACTTAGAAATCTTTGTTGGTAAAAATGCAAATTTAAAAATTGCTGAAATACAATCTTACGGCGATCAGGTATGGTCGTTTGGTCATAAAAAAGCTCTTGTTGACAGAGATGGTTTAGTGGAGTGGGAAATAGGCGCTCTCGGATCCTACCTGTCTAAGCACTTTATTTCCCTCGATTTAATTGGGGAAGGAGCTGAGGGACGGATATCCGGACTATTTTTTGCGGATAAGGACCAGCATCTTTCATATAATACTTTACAGCGCCATCTTGCTCCCCGAACCACAAGCGATCTGCTCTTTAAGGGTGCATTGGATGGGAAGAGCCGTTCCGTCTGGAGAGGAATGATTTATGCTGCTCCAGGTGCGCATCATATTGATGGTTATCAAGCAAACCGAAACCTGATTTTAAACAAAGGCGCCAGAGCTGATTCCATTCCTGGATTGGAAATTCATAATAATGATGTCCGCTGTACTCATGGTTCTACAGTGGGGAAAATTGACCAGGAGCAGTTGTTTTACTTGCTCTCCCGTGGTATTCCCTATCTAGAAGCAGAACAGTTGATTATTCAAGGATTCTTTGATGATATTTTTTCCAAGTTCCCAGTACCTGATTTGAGCGAGGCGCTTTGGAATAATATTAAAAATAGAGTAACGTTAAAGTAAACCCACCATTTATTAGGCAGTACTATTCACATTTCAGGGAAGCCTGATAGAATGGGTTTGATTACAAATTGGATGGAGGACACCTTGGCAACTATTCCTTTTTCAGCACCACCTGCAAATGAGAAAGATTATGATATTGGCGATCACGTAGAAGTACTGTGCGATCATGATTTTGAGGATGATAGGGTTCGTGATTGGCTGGAAGGAGTTGTCGTCAAAAGAGGACATAAAAAGGTAGCAGTCCAATTTCACAAAAATGTGTACCTGACTGATGGTTGGATGGTACCTGATCGTGTTTTATGGTGTGCTATATCCTCCCAGAATATCCGCAGACCAATGAAGAAACGACGTTCAAAATCCTAATATTTATAGATATAAATTGAATACTGATCGGGAGTTATTGTTCCATGTCCGCTAAAACGACAACAGGTTTTGATGTACAGCAGGTACGGAAAGATTTTCCAATTTTATCCAGGGAAGTTTATCCCGGAGTTCCACTAGTATACCTGGATTCTGCCGCAACCAGCCAGAAACCTGAAGCTGTTCTGGAGGCGATGGATCTATATTACCGTGAAAATAATGCAAATATCCACCGGGGCATCCACAAATTAGCAGAGGAAGCGACCATTGCTTACGAATCAGCCAGAGAGAAAATAGCAAAGTTCATTCAAGCTCCCTCAATAGAACAGCTGATTTTCACACGAAATACAACCGAAGCAATTAATCTGGTTGCTTTTTCCTGGGGCAGAACCAACTTATCCGCAGGGGATCATATTCTACTGACTGAAATGGAACATCATTCTAACTTAGTTCCCTGGCAGCTTCTGGCTTCAGAGAAAGACCTCATTTTAGATTTCATTCCAGTAACACCTGATGGGCTTTTGGATCTTGATGAGTACCAGAAATTGTTAAAGTTTAATCCAAAACTACTTGCTGTTACTCATATGTCGAATGTTCTAGGTACGATTAATCCCCTGAAAGAAATTCTCAACGATGCAAAAGCTGTAGGTGCGGTGACCGTTGTTGATGGAGCACAAGCAGTGCCTCATTTCCCTGTTAATGTGGCTGATCTTGATCCTGATTTTTATGCTTTTTCTGCCCATAAAATGTGCGGCCCAACTGGCATCGGCGCACTATACGGACGAAAGGAATTACTCGAAAAAATGCCGCCATTTCTTGGTGGTGGTGAGATGATTAAACGGGTTGAACTCCGGTCGTTTAAGTCAAACGATTTACCCCATAAATTTGAAGCAGGAACTCCGGCAATAGCCGAAGGTGTTGGTTTTGGCGCAGCCGTGGATTACCTTGTGGACCTGGGTATGGATCAAATCGAAGAGCATGAACGTTTATTGACAAACTATACTCTGGAAAAATTGCAGGAAATTCCTGATCTTACTGTATTGGGGCCCGCAGCAGATAAAAAAGGCGGTGTAATCTCTTTTCATATAAAGGATATTCATGCCCATGATGTTGCCCAAATTCTGGATGGAGATGGTATTGCTGTCAGGGCTGGCCACCATTGCGCACAACCTCTCCATACAAAATTTAACCTTCCAGCGACGAGCAGAGCAAGTATGTACCTCTATAATACGTTAGAAGATGTGAATCGATTTGTCGACGGGATCCAGAAAGTTAAAGATATCTTTGGGTAGTTTGATTTTATAGGAAGAAAATATGGAAGATTTTTACCGGGAACTGATTATTGAAAGGTATAAAACTCCTCACTTCAGGGGCGAGTTAGATCCTAATGATATAACCTATGAGGATGATAATCCTACTTGTGGAGATCATATCAGGATTGACGTTCGTTTAGATGAAAACCAAATTGTGACAGAGGCTGTCTTTAGCGGGGAAGGATGCGCAATATCCCAGGCATCTGCCGACTTGATGTTGGAGTCGATTATTGGTAAATCTATCGAAGATGTGAAGGAATTGGGGAAAGAAGATATTCTTGATATGCTTGGAATTGAATTAGGACCGACTCGGTTAAAATGTGCTTTACTGCCGTTAAAGGTATTAAAAGCGGGAGTATATGGGTTGGGAGAGACAGATACACCAGTTTAATATAAAATTGAGTAAAAATAGGATAAAAACCTCATTATTACCTCGTGAGGTTTTTATTTTTTACTGGAGATTGCTTTACTCTTTTGTTAGATATTCTTTTATCCTTTCATTTTCCAGCGTACAATCTAAGCGTATCTGAGCATTACCCTGATGAGATATTTGATAAGGTATAATCAGGGAGTATTTTAAGGAGAACGGAAAATGCCGTTTGTCATTGGTGAGAATGTTGGTCCTTATCGATTAATCGAGAAACTTGGGAAAGGGGGAATGGCCACAGTATTTAAGGCATATCACCCCAGCCTTGATCGATATGTTGCGATTAAAGCACTGCATCCTGCTTTCATGGAACACCCAGGCTTCATTGATAGATTTGAACGGGAAGCCAAAGTGGTTGCCAAGCTCGATCAACCAAATATAGTCCCCATATATGATTTCTCAGAACATGAAGACAGACCTTACCTGGTATTAAAATATATCCGGGGAGAGACATTAAAAGAACGTCTGGAGAAATCTAAACTGACGTATAAGGAATCTCGGTACATTTTCCGGGTAATATCATCTGCGCTTGCCTTTGCTCACCAGGAAGGAGTACTACACCGTGATGTGAAACCTTCCAATGTCCTTATGGAAAAAGGGGGACAAGTATACCTGGCAGATTTTGGATTGGCTAGAATTACGGAAACTAGCCAGACTACACTCTCCGGACAGATGATGATGGGGACCCCGCATTACATCTCACCAGAGCAAGCTAAAGGATTAGGAAATTTGGATAGTGGTACTGATATCTATTCCTTGGGTGTGATGATGTACGAATTATTGGTAGGGGAGGTCCCCTTCCAGGCAGATACACCATTCTCCGTTATCCATGACCATATTTATAGCCCCTTGCCTTTACCACGGGACATGAATCCTGACCTAACTGAAGATATTCAGCTCGCGATATTGAAAGCGCTGGCTAAGAAACGTGAGGACAGGTACAAAGATGTGTCGGAAATGATGGCGGTATTCTTAAAGGCATTTGATACATTAATAAAGGAGCATCCCTCGGATGGAGAAGCTCCAACATTGATGCTTAAATCTGAAGCAAGAAAGACGGCCGTTCGGAGAGGAGTCAAAGATGATCCCACTGTTTTTGGTGAGTCTCTTGAAACAGTCGTAGTGGACAAATCCAAGAAAAAAGGATTTCCAGGTTGGATTACATGGATGGCAATCCCTGCATTTGTATTATTCTGCCTGGGATCGATCGTAATTTCTAACGCATTAGAACCACCGAGACCAAATTTGATCACAGCTGGTACACTGACTCAAGAGGCGAGTATAAAATCTGCACCTGTCTTAGGAGAGATTCAAGTACTAAATCAGCAAATTAAGGAAGACCCAGAAAATCCATTTTACAGATACCAATTAGGAGTCGCATATCTGGAAGCAAATCGCCCTCAATTAGCCAGGGATGCTTTCCAGAAAGCCTATCAATTGGCGGAGGGAAATCCAGAAATAATCCTGGAACTGGGTGACTTGCTTACTGATATTGATATTTGGACTTATGCTGCCTACAGCTACCTGAGAGCTGATCAAATTGGGGCACCTCTCAGTCCTGAGGAAATGAAGGATAAAATCAGCGAAGCGTTGTATTTCGCAGCTTTTGAAGAATTTTCATTGGATGTGTTATCCAATCCGGAATTAAATCTTGATCCCCCCTTGCGTCATTTGTTGGAAGCCCGGAAGGCATTACTTACAGGAAGGATTGATGTTGCCGAACAGTTGGTAGAACAGGTGATGCAGGAACGGCCGGATTTACTGGAAGCCTATCTGATTAAATCTGATATTCTATTTTCCCAGGAGCGATTTGATGCTGCCCGGGATCTGTTATTGGATCTTGAACAAATGGAAGGTCTGCCGGTCTGGATCCAGGAAGAATTAAGACTTCAGCCGGAATAAGCACCTTTTTTATTGGAAAACCGAATATGGAGGATGTATGCGGGTACCCTGTGTTGCTGGAAATTGGAAAATGCATAAAACTGTGGCGGAATCAGTTTCTTTGGTTAAAGAATTATTGCCCGGGTTAGATAGAATTGATGGAGTTGAGAGTATAATCTGCCCCCCGTTCACGGCACTCGCCCATATTGCTGATCAGCTCCAGGGAACTTCCCTGCATCTCGGTGCCCAGAATCTTTATTGGGAAGAACAGGGAGCATTCACAGGAGAAATTTCTCCAATGATGCTCAAAGAACTTGTGGAATATGTAATTATTGGTCATTCCGAGCGCCGGGCTTATTTTTATGATACTGACGATAATGTGAATAGAAAGATCCTGGCTGCATTGACCGCTGATCTTAAACCCATACTTTGTGTGGGAGAAACTCTGGAAGAAAATGAAGGGGGTCAAACTGGTGAAGTTGTAAAACGGCAAATAACCGCCGGGTTAAAAAATGTCCGTGAAGAACAAATTGCATACCTGAAGATTGCCTATGAACCAGTTTGGGCAATCGGTACAGGAAAGGCAGCCACTCCTGAAGGTGCAAATCAAGTTATTAAGGATTTTATCCGGGAACCACTTGCTGAGATCTGGTCATCAATATTAGCAGAAAAAATTCAAGTGCTTTACGGTGGATCAGTAAAACCGGAAAATGCAAAAGAGTTTTTTGCACAGCCTGATATTGATGGGGCTCTGGTTGGAGGCGCAAGTTTAAGAGCAGAGGCTTTTATTCAAATCACTGAGGCTGCTGCCTAGTCTGAAACTTCTCAATAATGGCAATAAAAAAGAAGACCCCCATATTGGGAGTCTTCTTTTAATTATTTGGAAAAGATTTGGAACTATTTATCCAGTACCAAACTGCCGGTCACCTGCATCACCCAGACCCGGTACGATGTATCCATGCTGGTTTAATTTTTTATCGATCACAGCCAGGTACAGGGGGACATCAGGATGGGCTGTTTGCATGGTTTCTACACCTTCTGGTGCTGCTAAGATGCCTACAAACTTAATTTTTTGGACTCCCCATTTTTTGAGAATATCCACAGTGGCTACAGCAGACCCTCCGGTTGCCAGCATCGGATCCAGGACTAGGCAGACTGACACAGTCGGTTCAAGGGGGAGTTTATTGTAATACTGAACCGGCTGCAGCGTTTGTTCATCCCTGTAAAGACCGATATGCCACACTTCTGCGGTTGGCATTAATCCCCAAATCCCTTCCACCATTCCCAATCCAGATCTGAGTATTGGGATTAAGCCAATCGGTTGTTTGAGTTCTACTCCAGCTGCTTCTCCCAGAGGAGTTTCAACTATTTTGGCCGCAATTTCTAAATCAGAAGTAGCTTCGTAAACAAGCAAGGCTGAGATTTCCCGGATTAGTTCTCGAAACTTTTTAGGATTTGTAGTTTTATCACGTAATCTAGTTAGTTTATGGGCAACAAGCGGGTGGCTGGATTCATAGATTGTTCTCATGGTCTCTCTCCCTGGTTGATCCGCTTTTATCAATATAATTCGAAAAAATGAGTTTGTATTGAGGTGATTATATCCCTTAGTTCTTAATTCGGGCACATAACTACGCAATTAGGTCTGACTTCGGTATAATCTTAGTCATGAATGATACACAACCAGAGCGGATGGTAGGATCAGATTCAAAACCCGGAGATCAGCTTGATCATGCCCTTCGTCCTCAATATCTGGCTACTATGATTGGCCAGGACATAATCCGGGAAAACCTGGAGATTTTAATTTCTGCTGCCAAGCATCGAGAAGAAGCGCTGGATCATGTTCTCTTTTATGGACCACCTGGTTTGGGAAAAACAACCCTGGCACACATTCTAGCCAATGAAATGGGTGTTAATATCAAAATTACATCAGGCCCAGCAGTAGAACGAGCTGGAGATTTAGCAGCAATTTTAACCAATTTGAATGAAGGAGATATCCTATTCATAGATGAGATTCACCGCCTGGGTAGGGCAGTGGAGGAAATTTTATATCCGGCAATGGAAGATTATTCGCTGGATATTATCATCGGGAAAGGTCCTTCAGCTAGGTCTGTCAGGTTAAAATTACCCCGTTTTACCATTGTGGGAGCAACCACTCGATTGGCTTTAGTTACCGCGCCGCTCAGAGCCAGATTTGGTGCGGTATACAGGCTGGATTACTATACCTCGGATGCAATCACCAATATAATTCGGAAAGCGTCGGAGAGATTAGATGTTCCTTCAGATGATCAAGGAATAGCAGAGATTGCCACGAGATCTCGTGGGACTCCCCGAGTAGCTCTCCGGCTGTTGAGGAGAGTGAGAGATTTTGCCCAGGTTAGGGGTGAAGGCGTGATCACCCCTGAAATTTCAAAAGATGCCCTTGATTTATTAAATATTGATGAGAAAGGGCTGGATACAATGGATCGGAGGGTACTTCAAGCAATAGTAGTTAAGTATCAGGGGGGTCCGGTTGGGTTAAAAACTATCGCAGCATCTATCCGGGAAGACCCCGATACTATCATGGATGTTGTTGAACCGTATTTGCTACAACTGGGGTTTATGCATCGCACTTCACAAGGTAGAGTGGCAACCCAACAGGGATATCTCCATATGGGATTGGAACCTCCTGCCGACGCAGTACAACCCAGATTGATCAAGTAAGGAATACAAATGGATTTAATGAATATCGCCCGGATGCTGGCTGTATTCGGGATAGGGTTGTTGCTTACCGCAGGACTAATTTATCTAGCAGCACAACAAAACCTACCTTTTGGAAATTTACCGGGAGATATTGTTATTAAGCGGGAAAATTTTTCATGTATGGTTCCAATCGTTTCCTCACTGATCATATCGATTATATTAACTTTACTCATTAATTTATTTCTAAAAAAGTGAAACTTTTCATTGAAAACATCAGACTTTTATTATCATTTGCCAAAGGATTTTATTGCCCAAAAACCGCTCCAGCCCCGGGATTCTTCGCGTTTATTAATATATAATCGGGACTCTGGAATTATAAGCCATCAAAAATTTAGGGATGTGGTTGGAACATTCAAACCAAATGATTTACTAGTATTGAATCACACCAGGGTGATCCAGGCTCGTTTATTCGGAAAAAAAATCCCTACAGGGGGAAAAGTAGAACTGCTTTTACTCCGCGAGTTTGGAGAAGAAAGCTGGCAAGCAATGGCGGGGGGGAAAGGGTTAAAACCTGGCGTCCACATTCAAATTACTAATGGTCCCCGGGCAGTTATTGAGAAAGACCTGGGAGGACCACTGCGGTTAATCAGGTTCCACGAACCCATCCAACCATTCCTTAAAAAAATCGGACATATTCCTCTTCCACCCTATATTCATGAATCATTGAAGGAGCCTGAGCTGTACCAAACGATTTATGCCAGGCAAACCGGATCAGCTGCGGCGCCAACGGCGGGCCTACATTTTACATCTGAACTGCTCGAAGCGATTCGAGATATGGGAACAAAGATAGCAGAAGTTACTCTTCACATCGGATTGGATACATTTGCGCCAGTTCATGAAGATGATCCCAGGAATCATATCATCCATAAGGAGTGGTGTGAGCTTCCTCTAGCGACAGCTTCGGCGATAAATACTGCCCGTCAAATGAATGGGAGGATAATTGCAGTCGGAACCACATCTGTGAGAACTTTGGAAACTGCGGCTTTAGCATCAAAATCCCCAGAAGTTATTGAACCATTTGAAGGGGAAACAGATCTTTTTATTTTGCCAGGATATTCATTTAACGTGGTAGACTGCATGCTGACTAACTTTCATCTGCCAGAATCCACCCTGTTAATGATGGTGAGCGCATTTACTGGGAGGAAAAAGATCCTGGAGTTATATGAGATCGCGAAACAAGAAGGATATAGATTTTACTCTTTCGGTGATGCGATGTTATTAGTGTAATTTTTTTTTCGGGTATGATTTCACAGGAGAGTTATTTGCGCCTGGATAGAATATCCCACTGTAAACAATACATAAGTGCTACGTTAGTGAAACATCCCGCTGATGTCGAGCGGAGGAGGACTGAATGAATAAATGGAAAGGATTCCTGTTTGTAGTATCCCTCTTGTTTTCAAGTTGGGCCTGCTTATTAGGTGGTTCTGGAGAGGTGCAGGGTACCCCGGATCTCAGCGTGTTGAAGACCTCGGTAGCAGAAACCTTAATAGCACAAAATGACCTTGCCCCTACACGCACACCGGAAATCCCCGACTGTCTTCCATTTCAACCGGGAATACAGGTTCTTAATCTTCCGGTAGGATTTACGGCAGGAGTGGATAACTCAACTATAAGTTTTTATGATCTTGATGGAAATCTACTGGGAGAAAAACTGACTCCCGGGTTAACAAGAGTCGACCAGAGCCAAATCCATATAGCGGGAGGGATTTCCAATGGAATTCCTGGCGCACCCCTCATCTATGCCAGTCTGGAATCAGGAGGCGTGATCAATGGAAATATTGGATCCGAAATTTTTGGGATGGATTCACCTGGAGAAATAGTTACTGTCTCAGGAGCTGGAGGTGTGTTCACGTTAATAGTTTACAGCACTGCTGAGTTCACTGAAGAAGGATACATTACCACCCTTAAAACAGGAGAAATGGGGGATTTAGCCAGTATAAATCCTCAATTGATAAAGAAAGAAGATGATGGGTTGGTCTATTACCCCCTTTCCGTTTACGGGGAAGAAGGACTAAATCATGGAACATGGTTTACATATTTAAAATATAAAATGAGTGATTTTATATTCGTCCCATATCATGGCTTGTTTTATTTTGACTTAACTCAAAATCAGGTGACTGAATATCTTGGTACCGATTACCGGTTCAAGGGATTTTCCCCGGACCAATCCCTGGTGGCTTTTGGTGACGTTCCAGGAGCCAATCCAGAAGAGAATGAAACAGGTATAATAATCAAGAATTTGGTTGACTGTCATGTTTGGGGAAAAACATATCATGATTCCAGTACAAACGGGGGTGGAGAAGTGGTATTTTCACCTGGGAATCAATACGTTGCCTGGATTGAATCCAGTGGTTTTACTCTTGAGGAATTGGAATGGCGCTTGCGTGTTCTCGATTTGGATAACTCCCAAACTTATCTAACTAATTCTGATTTGAATAACCTGACAGGATTAACTGGCGGCGAAATTCCTAGTTCCATATCTCCTGTCGGGTGGTTATCTAATCATGTTTTACTGCTGCAAATCCAAGTAGCTGGTCATGATGCACCCCTGTTAGTGGCATTTGCCCCGGATCCAGGTTTTCCTCTTGACCCTGCCTTGGGAGCAAACCAATCAGTTCTCCTGGCAGAAGGGAAATTCTCCGGTTTTCTCTATCCCTGAGTTGGACATGTATTGGCTGATGACCCAAAATTCCCACTCTATCGAGTTTCTATAAAATATATCTCAACCTAAAAGAGAAGTGATGATATTCAATTAGGATTATATTATTGGTGCTTATGGTTTTCAGGAGATAAAGGTTTGGAAGATAATAAAAAAGTAACTCCAGCAGGATTGATTAACCTCTTCATTGTATATTTTGTATGGGGAAGTACCTACCTGGCAATCCGGATTGGAATCAGGAGCGGGGCAGGTTTTGAGCCATTCTGGTTTGGAGGATCTCGAGTATTTATCGCGGGAATTATCCTGCTCTTTTGGGGATTAATACGAGGAAAGAAACTCCGCCCTTCCAGGAAAGATTTATTTGTGCTGATGGGTTCAGGGTTCCTTTTATGGATTGGTGGTAATGGATTGGTGGTCCTGGCTGAACAGCGAATAGATTCCGGAATAGCCGCTCTAATAATTGCAAGTACACCGATCTGGGTAGCTTTCCTGGATTCAATCCTTAATTCCCGGATTCCAACATTAGAGGTCAATTTATCCCTGGTGATTGGATTTCTGGGTATATTAACTCTCAGCTATCCAGTCCTAACTTCTGGTGTTCGGGCAGATCTTGTACCTATTCTATTATTGCTTCTTGCAAGTTTCAGCTGGTCATCTGGATTGGTTCTGCAAACCCGCCACCCAGTTGAGCTGAATCAAGGAGTAAGTTCTGGATATCAACAGTTATTTGGGGGAATATTCTTTGCGATAATTGCCCTGATTGTCAAGGAACCAATTCCTTCACCTACACCAGATGCCTGGATGGCCTGGGGATACCTGGTTGTTTTTGGATCTGTGATTGCTTTTACGTCATTTGTGTCAGCTCTCCAGCAATTACCGACCAGACTGGTAACAACTTATCCTTATGTAAATCCTGTGATTGCAGTATTTCTCGGTTGGTTAATCCTGAGGGAACCTATCACTATCTGGACAATAGGTGGAGGTGTTTTGGTTTTGATTGGAGTAACTGGAATTTATCGAGCAAGCTATAAAAATATAAAAGCAGAAGAGAAAAATCAACCTTCGCAGATAAATTGAGAAAACTTTCCTGATAATTAGTTACGGTATAATCAAAAATTATCAGAAATTCCCGTAGGTACTATTTGGAGAATCCATGCGAGCATTAGATATCATTATCAAAAAACGTGATGGAAAGGAATTAAGCCAGGAAGAAATTAATTTCTTCGTTAAGGGTTTTACAGATGGATCTATCCCGGATTACCAGGCAGCAGCCTGGACGATGGCGGTTCTCATTAACGGGATGACATCACAAGAGACCACTGATTTGACAATGGCGATGGTGAATACAGGAGATGTACTGGATTTATCTCAGGTTGCTCCTTGTGCTGTTGATAAACATTCCAGCGGCGGGGTGGGAGATAAAACCACCCTGGTTGTAGAGCCTCTGGTTGCTGCTTGTGGTCTTCCGGTAGGAAAAATGTCCGGGCGCGGCTTGGGTTTCAGTGGTGGAACTCTGGATAAAATGGAATCCATTCCCGGCTTCAGGGTAGATTTAACTACCGAGGAATTTTTATCCCAGATGGATCAGATTGGATTGGTTTTGACAGGACAATCCGCAGATCTCGCACCTGCCGATGGAAAATTTTATGCCTTGAGAGATGTCTCCGGTACAGTGGATTCAATACCATTGATTGCATCTTCTATCATGAGTAAAAAAATCGCTGCCGGCGCTCAGGCAGTTGTGCTTGACGTAAAAATAGGCCTGGGCGCGTTCATGGAAACGCAAACGGAAGCAAAAAAACTTGCTCAATTGATGGTCGATATTGCCAACCTCGCCAATAGAAAAGCGGTTGCTTTGATCTCTGATATGAATCAGCCTCTAGGGATCGCGGTGGGTAACGCCTTGGAGGTTAAGGAAGCGATTGATACTCTTCGGGGGAAGGGCCCTGAGAGTTTTGTAACTCACTGTTTGGATGTGGCTGAACAAATGTTGGTTTTAGGCAAGGCGTTTCCCGGTATCCTAGAGGCTCGAGAAGCCGCTGAAATAGCTCTCAAAGATGGTACAGCCTGGCAGAAATTCCTCGATCTTGTGAAAGCTCAGGGTGGGGATATTGAATATGTAGAGAATCCTGATAAACTTCCCCGGGCGGAAGTGGTAAAGACCGTTAAATCACCTGAGACTGGCTATTTATCCCAGATCCATGCCCGGATTGTTGGAGAAACAGCAGTTGATTTAGGTGCGGGGAGACAGAAGAAAGGGGATCAAATCAACCATGCTGTAGGTATTGAAATACTTCGCGAAGTTGGTGATCGGATTGAAAAAGGTGATGATCTTTTCATTATCCACGCAGCTGATCAGGATTCTTTTGATCGAGCCAGAGAACGATTAATCAGCGCACATCAATGGAGTGATTCAACGGTTGATCCGCTTCCCCTTGTGTATGACATTATTAGTTAAGAAAGAGAATCTAAGATCAGGGATTGGTTAACTCTGCCAATAATATCTCTGGTTTATTGGCATATTTTTCCAGCGGCACTTCCCCCGTAATCAGCGAAATCAATACACGAGTAAATAAATGATTTACCGGCGTCAGGAAATTGACTTTTTTCCCAGCACGAACTACGGCGCCGTTAAGCTGGTCAACCTCGCTATTTCCTCTCCCACTGTACAAATCGATATGAAAAGAGGGCATTTTACCCCCTCTCCCTCCACCAATAATCCTCGATAACAGGAGTTGGGAGATCTGACGGGGAAGATACTGAACAACCTGAGCCAGTAATTTTACCGGAACACCGGGAAGATTGACTGGTTGGATGCCCATTAATTTCATGACATTCAAAGTTTCCCTAAGTTGGTTAAGTTCCAACATAAATAATAATGGGTTGGAATAGATTTGGTCCGGCCCCATATTGAGGATAGCCGAACTGGCATTTCCCATCAGATTGATTAATAATTTTGACCACTTGAGATTCTCGGGTTGTTTGTACAGAATTAGATTAAGCCCCGCCTGGTTGAAGGCAGGGAGGATCTCTCTGGATATTGGATGATTATCCGCGGCAGCCATTCCCCGCAAGCGGCGGACGGTAATATCTCCTTTTTGTTTTTTGTCAACAGAAGTTGTTACAGTTCCTGGAATAACCAGATCCTCACCGATATTATCAGCGAGGATATTTTCACTTTCCACACCGTTTTGCAGGCAAAGGATAGGAGGTAGATGATCCTTTAACCGCTTCAAATCTGGCAGGACCCCATCTAGGTGATATGTTTTTAGAGCCAGAATAATAAGATCAAAATGCTTTTCTTTGATTTCATCCAAGCGGCTAATAAAAATGGGAGAAGGGATCTGATATTGAGTACCTTCTATACTCATCCTCAAACCCCGATCTTGAAGAGCATGTATATCATGCCGCCGTTCAAGGAACACAACCTCATGGCCTTGCAGGCTCAGGCTTCCTCCAATATATGTGCCAATTGCTCCGGCGCCGTAGATTAGAAAACGAAATCCCATAGTTCAGTTTAGGAATAAGGTCAGATCATTCATCAAGATGGCTGGTCAGGTTGTGAATTTTCAGAATCCAGGTATTATTCCCTGGAATGTAATTAAGTTTTGTATACCCTGTATTTGAAAATCTAAAATTTATGCCTTGAAAATTTGCTTTAGGTGTAAGCCCAACTGCGGCATGAATTACCATATTCAACAAGGCTCCATGGGAAATAATTAAATATCTACCAGGGGGATTCTTCATCAATTGGTTAAGTGCATTTCCCGCCCTTTGATAAAGCTCCCACTGACTTTCTCCTGTCATGCCAATAGGTTGGTAAAGGGGTATGTTGTCCGGGGCCGGCATTTCCTTATTGGCTTTTTCGAAAAGCAATCCTGCTAGCTTGCCATTGTCTCTCTCCATCCAGATTGGATCATATTCCAACTTTAAATGTAGGGCTTGATCGAGAATCTCAGCAGATTGTTTCGCCCTTGATAATGGACTGGAAATTGCCAGGTCAAATACCATTCCCTTCCTTTTCCAGTAGGCAGCCAGTTTATGAACCTGGTTTTTCCCTTGTTCTGTGAGTGGGAAATCAGCCTGGCCTTGATGGCGCTCTTCCGCATTCCCGGTTGATTCACCATGTCGCAGGAAAGTAAAAATATATTGTGAGGAAGTGCTATTTTTCGGAGACATATCTAGTCACTTTCTTTTTCCAAATGCTTTTTGATTTAATGAACCTGGGGCCAAAGTGATGTCCCGTGAAGGAAATCTTTTCCTAGAACCTTTCTTTTACCCGCTAATTGAAGATAGTCCAAAACTAATATCCCATCGCCAGTTCCGATCGCAGGATTGCTCTCATACCTAGTAAACACCCCGGCACCGGGAGAGGTTACGCTGATTGCATGTGCCTGGTGAATAATTAACCGCAGATCATTCCAGGTTGTATATGTTCCCGGCCAGGGCGAGAATGCTCTGACTTGTCTTGCCAGATCCCCGGCTTTTTGATGAAAGTCAAGCAGACCATCCTTCCTTTTCAACAGATGTGCGTAAGTTGATTTCGAATGATCCTGTTCGGTGGATAGAATTTCGCCTGATATAAAGGGAGGAATGGTTTTTACCAGGAGATCGGCCCCCATTGAAGACAATCGCTCTGATAGGGATCCAGCAGTTTCTCCTGGTTGGACCGGAGTAGATTCCTGGGCCAGGATTGGTCCATCATCTAAACCTTCAGCCATCTTCATGATCGTTACACCACTGTTGAGATCACCATTAAGAATTGCAGCGTTAATTGGAGATGCTCCCCTCCAGCGTGGAAGGAGAGAAGCGTGGACATTTAAACAACCATATTTTGGCAAAGCCAATAGTTTTGGGCTGAGTATTTGGCCAAACGCAGCCACAGCAATCAGATCTGGATTCCAGTTATTAATTTTTTCCAGAGTTGATTTGGAATTAACTTTCCCGGGTTGAAGGAGTTCCAGATTGAGAGATTCAGCGGAAACTTTAACCGCTGAGGGAATCAATTTTCGTCCCCGGCCGGAAGGACGATCCGGCTGGGTGATGACCCCGGCGATCTTGAAGTTACCGGATAATTTTTCCAGAACAGGAACAGCAAAATCTGGAGTACCCATGAAGACGATAAAAAGACTCATAGAAAGATTTTAACATAGAGTCCAGATCCTCACCAAGTATCCAGGAAAGTTGATATTAATTTTATTTTTTTTGGGGAGTATTGGATGGAAATCTTGATATTTAGGATCGGGAGGATTGGGTAGATTTTCCTTCAGCTACTTGATCCCGTCCTTTGTCTTTTGCTTTATAAAGTGCACGATCGGCGATGATGACCAGTTCATCAATGTCCAAGGTGTGATCAGGCATAGTTCCTATTCCCTGACTGATGGTAGGTTTGGGGATGGTTAGACCTTCAACGTCGAAAAGAGGTAGCTCTGCCAGAGTTTGACGAATCCGATTGGCGACTTTATTTGCCTGTGTGGTTGTTGCGTTTGGCAGAATCACACCGAACTCTTCTCCTCCCCAACGGCCGACAGTGTCTGTTTTTTTAATATGGGATTGAATTGCCTGGACTGTTAATCTCAATACCTGATCCCCGACAATATGCCCATAGGTATCGTTATAAAGTTTAAAATGGTCAATATCCAACATGATCAAAGAGAGCGGGGCGAGCGTTGATTTAGCAGCATCTCCCTCTTCGTACAACCGCTCAATAAAATGATTATGGTTACTGACACCGGTAAGTGAATCCAGTTTTGCTTGCTGGGTAACTTCTTCGTGATGCCGGGCATTCTGGATACTTAATACTGCCTGCTGTGCGATTTGTTCCAGGAGCAATTGATCCATTTCATCAAAAACATTTGGTTGATAGCTGGCGACTGCGAGCAGACCAATCAGTTTATTTTCAATTAGCATGGGCACACCAAGCCAGGATCGAGTTAACCTTTTTTCACCAATCATGACTGGTTTTACCGGGAGAGTATCAATTTCTTTTCTGAGGTCGTGTATCAACAGGGGTTCACGATTTTTTACAATCCAACTCGATAATCCAGTGTCAGCATCTACTTTTTCTGATGGATATCGTTTTCCCTGATCCATTAGAATTCTGATATCAAGCTGATGATCTTCCGGGACGTAGATAGCGACGAAGTATGCATCACTTGAAATGACCTGGGAAAGTTGATTGTAAATCAAATCCAGGAGATCATCGATTTCCAAGGTGCTCGTAATGGCTTTTCCTATCTCGTATAATACGGCTAGCCGATCGGCCTGATCTTTTAAGTTCTTATTCAGAATAAATGATTGAGTATTATTGTGAAATACAATTGAATGACCGATCAGTTGATCCTGGTGATTTGAAAGGGGAAAAAGATTCAAAACATAGATTTTCTTGTTTTTTCCCTCTCCCAGGTTGAGAACCTTTATAGGTGTTTTTGACTCTTTGGAAAGGGAAACCCAATCTGATATCTCTGCCAGGATCTCGGAAGTTGGTTGTCCAATCACATCTGAGAATGAATAATTAATAATCTTTTCAGCTGAAGGATTAATATCTACAATTCTGTCCTCTAAATCCACAACGATAATTCCATCCTGCATATTTTCAATAGTAGTATCCCGGGCAATCGGTATGATATCCAATAAGTGATGGTAGTTCAAACCCCAGACGATTAATAATCCGCTAACCGCAAAACTCAAGGGAGTTAAATCAATCAATGGCAGGGGATTAATTCCGCTAATGTATAGGAGATTTGTGATTCCTGGGAATAATCCGGCCAGAATAACAAATCTTCCCCGTAAACGCAGAGTTTTTTGGTTTTTAATGTTATTTCGGATCAGAAAATACATCCCGGCAAGATAT
>Ga0255364_10048_pt1 | contig 17229 bp, 16 predicted proteins | sample ANMaggSSYBR01G12_FD_182087 | JGI IMG/M metagenome (GOLD analysis project Ga0255364, IMG submission 182087) | Sediment cell enrichment communities from methane seep in Santa Monica Basin, California, United Staets - ANME aggregate JGI... | ecosystem: Environmental > Aquatic > Marine > Cold seeps >...
CAATCCATTGTGATATAGGTTCGTAGAGGGATTTTTTTCCAAGGTAAAAGTGAAGACATGCCTAAATTTTGTGCATGATTTCAAGTATAGGCGTATCTTATTCATTAATATTAATCATGAGAGAAAATAGCAGTTAGGAGGGATTATGGGTTCAACCTGACAAAAATTCCTTAGATTTTTCCTAGGGCAGAGAAGTAATCATTACAGTAGTTACAGGAATTGAATCCATACGGAATTATTCCGGTAGAAATACAACGTGTGCGATGGATCTTGATCTCTTCTGACTTATTAATCCAGTTTTCTATCAAAGCGGAAAATGAATCTGTGAATAGTGAACCCATTGCAGCTCCATGACCTGAAGTATCACAACAAAACACAAGTTCACCCCGGGCATTAAATGTTAATTCATTCATATTCAGGACTTTGCAAAACACTACTCCACCTTGTGTGGTAAGACTGCTGTTTGTTCTCACTTTGAAGTCCAATTCTCTTCGGGAAGTTTCCACAATTGCTGCTAATTTGAGGCTTTCTTCTTCAGAAAGTACCAAATGTTGATTCCATTCTGTTGGTATTGTTCCACCAATTGACAGACTGACGGCTCCGAGTTCTTTTACTAAATAAATTATCTCCTTCAGCTCGTGTTTATTTGATTGATTGATCGAACTGGTAACCCGGACCTGATAACCTGCATCTTGATAGATCTTTACTGCATTAATAACGTGATCAAAAGCACCGTTTCGATTTCTCAAATTGTCATGTATTTCGGGAGTAGCGGCATCTATGCTGAGTGATATGTGGCTTATTGACTTTCCGTATAAATCAAGGACAGCGATATAAGGATCTACTTGCTGTCCATTACTCACGAAATGCCAGGAAAACCCTTGATCAACGATCATTTCCACCAGTTCAGTAAAACGAGGATGCAGATGAGGTTCGCCCCCAGTTAAGGCAATGTGGCCTGCGCCAAATTTCCTTGATCCAGAGAGCAGTTTTGGTAATAGTTCGAGTGGAAAATCCGGTCTTTCTTCTGGGAAATCACGCAGACAATGAGAGCATTTTAAATCGCACCGCAAGGTTGTTACAAGTCCAATCTTGGTCAGCATAAACCAGATTTTATCATAACTGGTGAAATGAAATCTCGTAGGCGACCTTTTAGTAATTCTCCCCGGAGTTTACGACCACCAATGCAATTCAAGAATCGGAACGATTGATCCCGATTTGTGATGAACAGCCCTAATTTATCTTAATATGAATTTACAATTTCGCCGCCAGGAAGGGAACCAGCATTTCTTCTTCTGATAAACCGCCATGACGGCCGATGAGTGGATTATCTTTACTTGCCCACCACCAGAAGGCGTTTCCCCTGGCTGCGGCAATTAGATCTCCCAGGCGATCATAAATCCCGGGGTGAACTTCACCCGGTCCAAATAAACCAGCATTAACGGCAGCTTCTGGATCGATAAGAGTAAATTGCTCCGGCCATTCGGCCTGGATATATTCTTTTACAGCTTCTGTTTTCCCGGGTTTAATATATAGAAACGCTAATCGGTTCTCCCCGGTCGGAAGCATATGCAGCATCTCCGTAAAAGCTGGATGTGAAGATAGATTAAAATGCTGATCTTCTCTGTCGGTCGTAATTTGGCCATGATCTGCGGTCAGGATTATCAGGGTATCCTTTTTAAAGTTTGGATTGAGTTCATCCAGGAAATATTGTTCGAAAGCCCTGCTGAAAGTTTGCAGTTCCGCCTTGGCTCTTTCACTTTCGGGGCCATGCAGGTGAGAAATTGAATCCAGACTTCCCCAGTAGGCCCAGATGTATTTCCGAGTTTCCGGATGGGATTCAATTAACTCCCGGATGCCAATCCATAAATCCGATGCTGTTCCAATTGGATGACGGTTAGCATCTTTCATGAACATCCTGGAGAGTCCGGAATTAATAATCGAATGATGCTGAAAGGCGTGAACATCAACCCCGCCGGTTGAAAATTGGTCTGTAATGGACCCTACTGGTAAAAACGTCTCCGGATCAAAACCTGCCAGGGATAGGTTCCCTCCGCCACCCCGGTAAGTGATCGGTTTATGTTCAATCATATTGGCTGAGACCCCATATTCTTTCAACCACATTTCATAGCCCATAATGCCATGTTTTGCTGCGGAACTGTCCGTCCACAACGAAGTGATAGCAGCACAGGTTGTACTGGGAGAAATCGAGGTAATCGGCGCCAAAACACCCTGTTTCAACAGGGAATGCCAAATTATGGATTTATCTTCTTTTAACCATTTTTCCAGCTGATGGAAGCCCAGGGCATCCACCAGGATCACAATCACATTTTGAATTTCACCCAGGACGGGATCCAGCAGATCAGGCTGCAGGGGAGGAGAAGAGAACCCCGGCACTTTTAACATTTCTCCAGCGCTGGCAGGAATATTAAGGATGGACAAACCATCATACTGGGGTGAAATAAACCTCTCATCCTGAGTAAAAAGATGCAGCGGATTATCAGCGATACCTTTATAGGTTTTTTTTATGAGTTTAGTCATCATTCCTCTGTGTAATATCACCCTGAATTATATCCGGAGAAGACGATATTGCTATTTGAGATTATATTTATAATATGAAATCAATCTAATATTTTTAAGTTTATATATATTTTCTTTTATTATAATTAGTTCAGAAATGCCGGGACTTCAAAAACCTAAATCTTCTTCAGGAGAATTTATTGATGAATCGGACGGCTGCTCTAAAAGAAAAATTTTCCCAAATCATCACTCCCCGTAAGCTGCGACTCTTTAGAGAATTACTTACGGGGTATTTGTTTGTCTCCCCCGCTCTAATCCTGATCTTTATGTTTGGTATATTTCCTGTCATCTTTGCACTTTTTGTCAGCCTTCACAAATGGCGTATTATACGAACAGATTTTGTCGGTCTTGATAATTTTGTCCGGGCTGTTGGAAATCTTGCCTATGTGGCTGCTTTCTTTTTGGGTATCGCTGCCATCGTTGGTTCAGTATTGATAGGCCGAAAAATTATCCAACAATCCAGAGATAACAACTTGCGCCCTTGGCTTTTATCCCTTCCGGCATTAGTCTATACATTAACAATCTATTCCTTTTTGCGTTACTTCTGGTATCAACTTCCGGAATTCCTGGATATCGCTGCTAAATTAAGGGGTGTGGAAAAAACCCGTGAGTTATTTCTTCAATTAATCAAGGAAGCTTTTTATGCCCCCCAGGTATATTACTCATGGTGGTACTTCAAATGGTTCCTGGTGGGTTCAATTGCGGTCGCCATCGCTGCGGCAATTCTTTATCGGAAACCTTTAAGATCACAAATCCAGGCCCAGTTTACATTGGCCTTTGCAGCGCTGGGGTCGGGAATTGGATTATTGATTTTTACCTACCAGCAAATATCAGCTGCTTATATGACTGCTCTGGAGACCAACACTGACCCGGGTATCTGGCCCCAGGTGATTGTTGTGTCAGCGGGATTTATTTTATTGGTTTTAGGGTGGATAAGTTGGAATTCCGCTTCGAAAACAAAACAGAACTGGAGTTTCTGGCTGCGGGTACTGGGAGCTTTTATCTTCATGACTGGTGGATGGCTGCTGATTGGCGAAATTCCTGTGCTGATGGCTGCCGGCGATAAGGATCTTTGGGATGGCTTAAAAGTAACAATTTTCTTTTCCGCAGGGACGGTGCCGTTCCAGTTAACTATATCGATGTTCCTGGCCATCTTATTGTTTCAGAAACTTCGTGGTTCTGAATTTTTCCGGATGGTCTTTTTCCTGCCTTATGTGACGCCTTTCATTGCCAGCGCGGCAATCTTCCGACAGATCTTTGCCAATCGGGATACTGCCATTGTAAATCTGCTCATACGCGGGTTGGGAGGAGAGGGTTTAGCCTGGCTTCAAGAATCTAAAGGTGTGAACTTGATCATCGCAGAATCTTTGGGCCTGAGTATTCCCGATTGGGCAGTGGGTCCCAGCCTGGCGTTAGTAGTCGTAATGATCCATTCAGTCTGGACCTATGTGGGATATGATATAGTGATTTACCTGGCGGGATTGGGCAATATACCTACTGAACTCAACGACGCCGCCGAAATTGACGGCGCCAGCAAATGGGATGTTTTTCGTTTTATCACGTTCCCGCTGCTTTCTCCCACCACCTATTTCCTTTCCCTGATCGCCATCATTGGCACTTTTAAAGCTTTTGCCACCCTGTGGGTCTTCAGGGAAGGGCTTGCACTGGGAACGACCGATACCTTCAGTATAACGATCTTCTTGGAATTCTTTGAGAAGCTGCGATACGGATATGCATCTGCGATGGCTTTTGTTTTATTTGCAATAATCCTGGGTATAACCGTAATAAACAACCGTTTCCAGGGATCGAAAGTATTTTATTTATAGATAATCAGGATTCAATTATGATACTTAACCGCACGCGTATTTTTAAGGCCTTTGTCTTATCTTTCTTGATTGTTGGCGCAGTGGTATCAATCGTTCCCTTTGTGTACATGCTTTCCACCTCTTTAAAATCAATAGGCGAAGCCATGGGTAGTTCTTTTTTCCCTTCAGAACTGCACTTTGAAAACTATGGAGAAGCTTGGCAGAGAGGTAATTTCCCTCAATATTTCTGGAACAGCATAAAGATCACAGGTATATCTTTACTTGGCAGTGTCAGCATCAGCGTGCTGGCAGCTTATGGGTTTGCTCGTATCAAATTCCCGGGCCGTGATTTGATCTTTGGTATCCTGCTTTCCACGATGATGATCCCTGCAATGGTGACAATCATCCCCAACTTCTTAACCGTCACCTGGTTAGGACGGATTGGTCCAATAAAATGGATCAATAACTGGCCTGCTTTGACCGTGCCATTTATGGGGTCAGTATTTAATATTTTCATGCTGAGGCAGTTTTTTGCCCAGATCCCAGACGAGCTCTTTGATGCTGCCAGGATCGATGGATCAGGACATTTGCGCTTTTTGTTCCAGGTGGTAATTCCATTATCGAAAGCGCCTCTGATGGTGATCCTGGTGTTGACCTTCATTGGATCCTGGAACTCTTTGGCATGGCCGCTATTAGTCACCAATACTCCTGACTGGCGACCGATCTCGGTTGGTATGATGAATTTTGTCAATGAAGCAGGACAGGAAATCCATTACATCATGGCAGCAGCTTTTATTACCATTATCCCCATTCTGATCCTGTATTTCTTCACCCAGAAGCAATTTACGGAAAGCATTGCCCGCAGTGGATTAAAGGGATAATTGAAGATTGAAAATATAAAATTGAAAATTGATATAGAATATGAAGATGCTAAGAAAATAAAGGAGGTGGTAAAACTCAAATTAATGCACCAGTATATTTTATCCAGACAACAAATAATGAGGAGAAAAAAATGCCCAAAAAGATTTTAACCATTCTCTTTGCTGCTTTAATCATTTTCTCAATGGTTCTGACAGCATGTGCCCCTCCCCCCCCAGTGGTAGAAGAACCAGCAGAAGTGGAAGAACCTGCTGTGGTTGAAGTGGCAGAAGAGGAAGAAGAAGCGGAAGTAGAAGAAGAACCCATGCTGGATCTCAGCGGAACCGCTGTGCAATTCTGGCATGTTTATGGTGAGGGTGATCCCCGTAACGAAACCATTACAGCACTGGTTGATGAATTCAACGCTGGTAATGAATATGGCATCGTCGTGGAAGCCCTAGACCAGGGCAGATACGATGACTTGGAAGAAAAGGTCAATGCCGGCATACAGTCAGGTGACATTCCCCAGATTCCACAAGCCTATACCAGCGCCCTCCAGAATTGGGTTACTGTGGATCTGGTCGTGGACCTGGATCAGTTCATTTACGATGAGGACTATGGTCTGACTGAGGAAGAGATCGCGGATATTTATCCTGGTGTGTTTAACCTGTCGGTTTCGCCTGATGGCGCCCGTATTGGTTGGGGATTCAGCCAATCAGCTAACTTGATGGTCTATAACTACACCTGGGCGCGTGAATTGGGATTTGACGCAGCTCCTACAAATACGGAGGAGATAAAAACCCAGCTTTGTGCAGCTGCGGAAGCCAATGCCACTGATGATGACCCGGACAATGATGGAACCGGCGGCTTGGTCTGGAGATCAACCACCTCTGATTTCCTGTCCTTCCTTTATGCTTTTGGCGGAGTTGAATTGACCGCCGATGGAACGGCCTATGATTTTAATACTCCTGAGGCCAAAGCTGTGGCCTTGTTCATTAATGACCTACGCGATAGTGGCTGCACATATGTCACGGAGAGTTATGCCAATCCTGAGCAGGCTACCCGCCGTGCTCTGATTACTCTCAGCTCAAGCGCTGGTTTGAAATATTACACCGGAGCGTTTGCAGATGTCGAAAATGAGGACGAGTGGGGTTTCCTGCCCTTTTTAGGACCTGACGGCAACCAAAGCTCTGATGCTTATACCCAGACTTTTGGTATCCTGAAATCCACTCCGGAACAGGAATTGGCATCCTGGATCTTCATTAAATACCTGACCTCCCCTGAGAATCAGGCTCGTTGGGTTGAAGCCAGCGGCTACCTGCCAACACATTACTCTACTGAGGAACTGCTAACGGATTATGTTGCCTCCGTTCCGCAATACAAGTCTTCCCTGGAGCTTGCTGCCCTTGGTCATGGTGAGCCCGAGACCTTCCCGGCCTGGTACTCAGTACGCAGGGCGATTGGTGATTCTGTTGCTACTCTCTATGCTGCGACAACACCAGAAGAGATTGATGCAATTCTGGCCGAGTTGACAATCACTGCGGCAGAATTAGTTGCTGAGCTTGAATAGGATCTTTGACCTGAACTAAAAAAAACACCTGCTGGTTTTCCAGCAGGTGTTTTTTTATTTCACTACTTAGGACGCGGTATTCTCAAAATGAAACTATTTCCATCTAGATAATTAAGGAATCACAAATACTGCGATTACAGGATCATGATCCGACTTATGAATGATGCCCTCGTCATCTGAGTAGGGCAGGGTGAAATCTGCATTGCTGTGCAGTACATTTACTTTGACAAGCAAAGCTTCCAAGGATTCATTCATCAAGATGTGATCCAGGACTTGGGAGTTTCCCTCATACACATAGGTGTATCTCTCCTCAGGTTCCAAACTGTCAAATACCGACTGGAAACCGCCTTCCTGGATTGTTAGAATTGGGAGAGAATTGTAATAAGAGTTGAGATCTCCAATGATCGCCACCTGAGCATCTGGATCATCAACTAGGAGTTCCAAAGCAATCTCCAGGTTCCAGACAGACTGGGCGTTTCGGCGTGGTTCTGTTGCTGCTTCTCCACCGCCCATACTGGTGAAGTGATTATTCAATACATACAGGGTTTGCCCTGAATCATCACCGATTTGAAGTTCAACCAAAAGGGGAGGTCGGCTGGTGATATTTTCGGGGGAAGGGTATTGCACCTGATCGATTATGGACGCGATGTCTTCCCGAATAAGGTAACCGACATCAATGCCGCGGCTGTCTGTACCTTCGATCAATATTGCCTGATATGGATATTCTGCCAGAACGGGGTCTGCAGCGATATCTTCTAATATTTCCAGGTTTTCGACTTCCTGGAAACCGATAATTGTAGGATATCCGGCAGCCTGTACGGTCAGGGCGACTTTGGAGATACTTTGTTTGTATTCACCCACCCGAGGTAAGGGAGGACTGCTGGGATGGGGTACAACGAAATCAAACAGGTTTTCGACATTCCAGGTCATGATGCTGAAATATCCTTCCTCAAGTGGATCCAGGGTTGAAATCTGTTGTGTTCGGTTGTAGATCTGATAATCAGCTGCTGGTTCGATCTTGAAGTTGCCATACGTGAACGCCAACGGGCCTGTGACTTGAGATACTTTGTCTCCCACTGAAACAGCATTGGTCATCGTATCACGGTAATTATGGGTCATTGAACTGCCATCATCAACATGGATCAACATGCCATGATCCTGATCCTGCCAGGATCTGGTCATTTCGTGGTCGGGGAGGACCAGGGAAAATTCCCCATAGCGCGTTGTGGGACCAACCACATTTGCCAACACTGAAACAGATACAAACATGCCTTCCAGCGCTTCATAATAGGCCGCACTTTCAATTTCATCAGTGGGAGGATCCAGCTTGATTGGTGCTGGAAGTTTCCCTTTTCCAGTAATTGTTAGACTGGCTGCTGATATCAATTCCAACTCAGTTTGCTGAAATGCTTCCCGGACTCTTCCTGTGACAGTAACTAGATCACCTGGTGAGACAGTTGGGAGATTTAGTCCAGTGCTGACAAATATCCCTGATGAGGTTAGAGGATCGTCATCAGATTCCCTTTCCTGGATCCAGAATCCCTCCAGCTGCGGAAAAACACCGGTTACGATGCCCTGGGTAGTGATATTTGAGAGAATGTAAGGAGATGACCTTCCAGATCCCTGAATAGCCCAGATTGGAACAGTCTCCCCTAAAAATGTATAGGATGGGGATCCGTAAACCGATTCTGACCAATTGGTAGATAATACCCGGTAATCATCAAAAACCACATATTCCGTTTCACTGCTCAGCTGAGCCTGAAAAGATACTGAAACGTTGGCACCGCCACCCTCCATTTTATCCATGTCCCAAATGATGCTATTATTTACCTTTCGTCCCTGGTCATGAATTTCTAGAATTTCCAGTTGGGGATCCACCCGGGTGGAGATGATAATATTTTGATCTGGATCTGGCGCATGATTGGTAACCTTATACACTACTTCAAAAGGTTCACCAGCTTCAGTTGAGGTTGGCGGGATGACCTGGATTGCCAATCCAGGTTCATATATCCTTGCCAGATCACTCTGCAGCCGCGGATAGAGCCGCAAATTGCCATCAAGTAACTCTATGATGCCAGTCACGCTGTAGAATTGGTCAGCCTCAATTGCTTCCAGGGTTATTCCGGTCTCCTTATCAATATACAGGGATGCCATGTTGCCGTTATCATCGAAAAGATCGATCTCATAACTATAGGAAAATTCCTCTATCCTGGCAACCCTGCCTTCAATTTGCAGGAGTTTACCTGGAAGCAAATCGCCTATGGTATTGATATCCTCGATGGTAATTGGTTCTGGTTTTTTTTCAGCACTATCTGCCGGGTCAGCGATAATTTCTACTAAATCTTCAGTTGAGGGGATCAATTCAATTGAATCCCGGTAGAGTTCAATTTTTCCTCTAACTTGTACTGTTGAACCCAGGGGGACTGCCAGGGTAGCCCCAGCTCCAGATACGTATACCTGTACTCCACCTGACTCATCTTCAACATAAAATTTTGCACCGCTTCCTGCATAAAACCCCCCCACATACATGGTGCTGATTCCTTCAATCATTACCTCTTTTCCAATTAAATCCCGGGCTGTGACGATTGGAATTGCCCCGCCACCAATCTCAGCATAGATTGGTCCATTAAATACCGGCAGGGGCCAATTTTCAACCTCTAGATAGGAATTGATCAGAGTAATTTCAGAAAAAGTAAAATCTGCTTGGAGGGGAATCTCCGCGATGAAACTGCTTCCAGATTGCAAGTCAGGAATTGTCCACTCAACCTGATTTCCTTCCCTGGTGCCTGAGGAAGATCCCTCCTGGAAGGTGATGTACTCAGGAAGAGGAATGGAGGTCTGGATATTAGATAAATCTATCCCGGTATTATTATGGACGCTGAGTTCGACAGAAAACTCGCTTCCCGGTTTAATCAGTGGAGGGAAATCAATTGTAAAAAGCAGATCTCCTGCCAGGTCATGCAGGATGAGGCTGCCAGTATTCTGGGGAGTCGGAGAAGAAGTTAAAGAGAAGTCCAGATGATTATTATCTGTATCATTCGGGTTGATATAACCTTCACCGGCGATTCGCTGGAGGGAGATACCCGAACTCATCTCGTCTGCAAGTTGATTTTCGCTCATCTGGGCTGGTCCAGTCCCCCAGGCCAGCTGGTCCTCAATTGTATCCCCTATCCTGAGAGATAACCCTCCCCGGGTCGGGACCAGAGATTGATTGATGATCATATCTCCTGCAACTTCAAACTCCTGTTCCGTTTGTGTTAATAAGTAGTGACCCAGAGGTGGAATTAAAGTAGTTTCACTCCAACTGTGGAGCAGGATTTCTTCTCCACCATCTTTCAGCTGATACCAGAAAGAATAGCCATCAAGATCGGCTATTTCAGTACCGGCATTATAAAGTTCAATGAAGTCAGCCTGGTTGTTGCCATCAACGCCAGTGAATACTTCGCTGATTAAGATTTTTACAGGAATCGGGTCAAGGATTTCAATTTGAATGGCTGTGGGTTCTTTACTTGTAGTGCAGCCGCTGATCAGTAGAACAATCAGAAAAGTAAATAGAAACTTGGATTTTTGCATCATTTCCTCACGATATTTAGAATCTAGATAATAAAATAACAGTAGTAGATCCTTTATCATTGTAACCTCAGCATAAAAAAACTTGGTCTTTATTGACTAGTTATTATTAATATCTCTCTTAGTTAATTTGCAATAGTAATTAAACATAGAGTTATAACAGGTAGTAATATCCATTCAGCTCATGTTAAAATTATTTTATAGATATTGGGTATTCAGGAGATTTTGATGTATGTTGTAATTCGCGGTGGTGGAGATTTGGCTATTGATAAGGGTATTCTTAGAGCCACCCAGGCACGTGCGGATTTGAGGATAATTCTATGAACTTGATAAAAACATTCCGATTAACAAAGAATTCTAAAGTAGCTTTTGTGGGCTCAGGGGGCAAGACCACTGCCATGTTTCAGCTTGCCAGAGATTTTGGATCCCGGGTGATATTGACTACAACCACTCACCTTGCACTGGATCAACTGGAACAGGCAGACAAATATTTCACTGTAGAGTCTGTTGAAGATCTGCCTTCTGAAATACTGGATCTGGAAGAAAGCTTACTGATGTTTACCGGACCCCAGGTTGAACCCAATCGGGTAAAAGGACCAGACCAGGATATTCTGATCCAACTGGCAGCCCTGGCAGAAAAGTGGGGGTGCCCCCTGTTGATTGAAGCCGATGGCGCCCGCCAATTGCCAATCAAAGCACCGGCGGAACATGAACCTCCAATTCCTGAATTTGTTGATACGGTTATTGTGGTGATCGGGTTATCAGGCTTAGGAAAGCCGCTGAATGAAAAATGGGTTCATCGACCGGAAATATTTTCTGAGCTGGCAGGTATACCCCCCGGATCTGAAATATCCAGTCAACACCTTGCGGCCGCCATCACTTCTCCCCGGGGAGGTTTGAAGAATATCCCCGCTGCTGCCAGGAAAATACTGTTGATAAACCAGATTGATAGTTTTCCAAATTGGAAAACATTTCATGATTACCTGCCTTTATTTTTTAAACACTATGAAGGGATCGGATTTACTGTTCTTGAGGATCAAATGCTGCTTGAGTATCATGAACCGATTGCAGGAGTGATTCTAGCCGCTGGTGGATCTAACCGATTTGGGACTACAAAACAACTCTTGGATTGGAAAGGAAATCCGTTGGTCAAACATGCAGCGGAAACTGCTTTGGCTGGGGGTTTATCACCGGTGGTAATTGTTACCGGAGCGGATCAGGAAAATGTCACCCTGGCTGTTAAAGGACTCCCTGTTGAGTGTGTTCACAATCCGGACTGGGAGCAGGGGCAGAGCTCATCTGTAAGAACCGGGATCGAGTCACTTCCGCCCCAGGTGGGAGGAGCAATGTTCCTTTTGGCTGATCAACCTTTTACCCCTCCTGAGTTGATTCGGCGATTGGTTAAAGAACATACAATAAACCGCATCCCAATTATCTGCCCGAAAGTAAACGGTAAACGCGCAAATCCGGTTCTATTTGATCGGGAAATTTTCCCTGATCTGGCAAAATTGACTGGAGATAAAGGAGGTCGGGCTTTGTTTGACTCTTATAAAACCCGATCTGTAAACTGGGAAAACGACCTGATCCGGAAAGATATTGATACCCCGGAAGATTATGATAAATTATGTTCTGAAATTGATTAGAGCATTGTCTGAGAGATCGTTTTCGGCCGGGACAAATAATTGCTTGGATTGTGATTCGTAAAACTCATTTATAGTACAATTCCTTAAAGAGATATCGCCTGCAGATCCAAGAATAATTTCTCCGTTTTCAGATGAGATAGGAAATAACCAGGGATATAATCCCCGGGAATACTCAAAGCTACTCTTTAATTGAGAACAAATGAGAGAATATGACCGCTGATGTAGTTCGGACATTTATTGCTGTTGATTTACCACCCAGCGTACTTGAGGCATTGGGACAACTGTCTTCCCAACTCCAGGAAAAATTGCCTGATACACCGGTACGGTGGGTAAACAATCAGAAGATGCATTTAACCCTGAAATTCTTAGGGGATATTTCAACAGAAAATATTGGGATGGTCAAAAAAATACTCCAGTCCGAATCAGCCAAACATCAAGCAATGGAGATTGGAATAGGGGGGATTGGTGCATTTCCGAAAATGAGGCATCCCCGGGTCATCTGGATCGGTATTGAGGCGCCAGTAGAATTATTTGATTTGAGAAGGGGAATTGAAGATGGTGTAGCCCGGTTGGGTTATCCCTATGATAAATATGATTTTACACCGCACTTAACCTTGGGGAGGATTTCCCGCAAAGCATCTGCAAAGGATGTGCGAACGGTGGGGAATGTGCTTCATGATTGCCAGGTAGGATTTATCGGAGTTGCCCGGATAGAAGCGGTTCATCTTTACAAGAGTGATCTTCACCCTGATGGAGCAAAATATACCTGCCTTTACTCGGCTGTTTTACTTGAACAGGATGGTCAGGTAGTTGTTTAAAATTTAGTTAATGAGGTGAGTTCTGGAAGCAAAGAAAAAAGCAGATTTTATTGTCCGGGTTTTAGATGATAAACAGGGGGTAGACATCCACTTATTGAATATTCGTGAAGTATCAGTACTGGCAGATTTTTTTGTGATTTGTTCGGGAAGTAGTGCCAGAATGGTAAAGGCATTGATGAATGAAGTATTGGATGAGGTCAAAAAAGAATTTAAACAGAATGCCCGGGTCGAGGGTGAACCCCTGGCTGGCTGGATGCTGGCTGACTTTGGTGATGTGATTGTCCATATATTTTCACCGGATCAGCGGGAACATTATGACCTGGAAGAATTATGGTCCGAAGCAAAGACCATCTTAAGATTACAGTAGCCTTATCCCGAAATTGAAAAAGGGAAATGTTATTCCATACAGCCCGGCGAGTTAATTCACGGGCTGTTTGCCTGAATGCCATTGCTCCATCCCAGTTCCCTGATCTCTTAATCACACAGTCTCCCCCTACCCAGATCACCCAGTCACAGGGTCACCTTCCCTCCCTTCCCCTCCACTCAATTCGTTCCTTTATACATACCCCCATCTACTGTGAGCATAACCCCGGTTATATAGGAGGCAGCAGGAGAAAGTAAAAAAGCCGCAGCCCGGCCGAATTCATCCGGTGTGGCCATGCGCCCAAGGGGACTCGCTCCGGTAATCTTCTTTATTTCCTCTTCAATTGAAGATCCATTTAGATCGGCTCTGTTCTGCATGATTTCTGTTACACGTTCCGTTTTTGTCCAACCGGGGAGAATCGAATTAAATCGGATGCCATCTGACCCAAGTTCCAGAGCCAGAGATTTTGTTAACCCAACAGTAGCTGACCGAATGCTGTTTGAGAGAACCAGGTTAGGAATGGGTTGTTTAACAGAGTAGGAAGTGACAGTTAATACACTGGCAAAGTTGGAATCTTTCAAATAGGGTAGGGCTTCATTAATTAAACGAACATGGCTCATGAAGGCGAGATTAATCGCCCTCTGCCAGGTTTCTTCATCAAAGGAATCGAATTTCCCGGCTGGAGGACCACCGGTATTGGTAATTAATAAATCTAATCCGCCTAGAATCTCGACAGATTCCTGGATCAATCTCTTCGGTTGATCTGGGTCTGCGGCATCTCCCACAATCTGAGAGGCTTTCCCACTTGTACCTTGATTGATCTTTGCGGCAGCCTGCTCCAATTTTGTTTTATCCCGGCCATTAAGAACAACATGGCATCCTTCTTCTGCTAATATCTTGGCAGCTGCATAACCAAGACCACGGCTGGACCCACCGATAAAAGCTTTTTTTCCGTTTAATCCTAAATCCATCTGTTATCTCCTTAAAATAATTCGATCTTATCCTGGATTATATAAAAATGAGGGTAATGATTTTCCACCCAGGTGATTACTTTTTGTAAACTTCTCTGGGTATGTTTTCCTTCGTTGCTCAGGTAAGTGCAGCCGATTAGTGTTTCACCCCACTTGTCCTGGAAATCTAATTCTGCGACCGAGATATTAAATTCCTTCTGCATCCGAGAAATCAATGGTTTGATTTGGCGTCTTTTATCTTTCAGGGAAGCGCAGGCGGGAATATTAAGATGGAGGGTTAACAATCCGATTGCCATAACATAATGCCTTTAGCTTAGACTAGATTTGTTTTGTCCAATCCGGATTCCCGAACTGGGCTTGGACCAGTTGTTGAGCGGTTTCCCATTCAGATGGAACTAAATTGCTCTCCGTAAGGATAACATTTAAAGCATTTTGAAATCCAATTTTGAAAGCCTGGGCTGACTCCTCCCAGGATACCTCCCGTTTCAGCACACTCTCTACTGTGCTTGCTTTCTGGAGCAGCAGTGCAGCAGCCTGGTCCTTATGGTCAGGAGTTGAATACTGAAGAACCTGGGTGATCCTGGAAAGATCGCCAACAAGGGGCAGAGTGCCGTGCTGCAGGATTCCCTTTTTCTTCCTGGCTTGAGCACTGCCAATTATTTTTTTTCCCTCAACAGTTATCTCAAAATCTGAGGGATTTTCAAAACAAACTGGCTGGTTATTTGCATCTGGATTTTTTCCTGAATGAATCTCTACTGGCAGCCCTAAAATTTTCAGTGAGCTGCTGAGGGCTGATGATAAACGCCGGTAACTTTGCAGTAATCCACCTTTCAGGCGTGGATCTGATTTTGGGCCAATCACTGCGTAAGTGAGTTCATCTGTGTGTAGAATCGCTCGTCCCCCGGTTGGTCTGCGAACTACTTCCCATCCCCTGGTTCGGAGTAGATCCTGATCAAGATCAGCATACGGTTGGCTGTACCCGAGAGAGATACAGGGAGGATCCCAGCGATATAAACGCAGGGTGGGGGGCACTTCGTTTCTACCAATCGCGGATAAGATGGCTGCATCAACCGCCATATTTAATGCTCCTGGCATGGCATCTGAGAATATGATTCGCCATTCCGCTGCTGGATATGATTTTTCCGAATTTCCCATAGTGAGCATTATAGTCCATCCCAAATAAATCTTTTTAAATTGTTAAATCTGACAAAGAATTATGGAAAGGAAATCAGAATTTAACCATTTTATCCCTTCATTTCAGCTGTAACTCTCCCTGGTGGATGAGGATTATGCCAGTGGGAAAAAGATAATTTTTTGAATAAATATCTGCCAAGTGGGAGAAAACTATCCGAAATAGCAGCATTTTAAGCAAAAAAGGCCCATTTTTGTGGGTTTTTGCTTGTAAAAAACAGCACTTTCATATATACTGTGGGTATATTGTGGGTGAAAGTGGTAAATAGTGGTTCGCCGGGAAACCGGCGATCCGCGTTTAAGGCGGTAATCGAACATATGTTCTTAGGACAGTATCGGCATTCTTTAGATGATAAGGGCAGGATGATTGTACCAGCCCGGTTCCGTGATTTGTTAGAAGGAACAATCTATTTAACCCAGGGTTTTGATAATAACCTGCGGGTACTTCCTGAGGCTGCTTTTGTATCAATTTATGAACGGGTTACCGAAATGAGTTCTACCAATCCAACGGCCCGTCAACTGCGCCGCTTAATATTTTCAACCGCCCAGCAGGTCGATATTGATAACAATGGCAGGATCCTGATACCAAAATATTTACGGGATGTCGCTCACTTATCAGCAGAAGCAATTGTTGTTGGAGTCGGGGAGGCGTTGGAAATCTGGTCTCCCGATGCCTGGGATTCTCAAAACCTACTATTACAGGATGCAGACTCTAACGCGGAACGTTTTGCTGCTCTAGATATTTAGGTTTTTTATGCAGCATAAACCTGTACTTTTCCACGAAGTGCTTGATACATTAAATCCCATCCCTGGCGGGATGTATGTTGATGGAACAGTCGGGGCGGGCGGTCATGCCCGGGGAATTGTAGAAGCCATCTCCCCGAAAGGAAAATTATTAGGACTGGATCGTGATCCAGCTGCCTTGAAAATTGCCGAAAGCCAACTGGCAGAATTTGGAAACCAAGTAATCCTGATTCATGGTTCATATGCCAGGCTTAAATTGCACCTTAACAATCTAAATTGGAATACCGTTGATGGCATTTTGCTTGATCTGGGACTTTCTTCAATGCAGTTGGATAATCCGGATAGGGGATTTTCTTTTCGAAACGCCGGTCCTTTGGATATGCGTTTTGACCCTGCTCATCCAATTTCAGCTGCCGATCTGGTAAATCAATCCTCCCGGGATGATTTGGCTGATTTGATCTTCAAATTTGGAGAGGAAAGATACTCAAGAAAAATTGCAGATGCGATCATTGCTAACCGCCCTCTTGAAGGCACACAGGAATTAGCGGACATTATAAAAAGGACCATCGGAAAAACCCCTTCCAGAATCCACCCCGCAACAAAAACATTCCAGGCGCTGAGAATCGCAGTTAATCATGAATTGGAAGCTCTCGAAGCTTTCTTGCCCATAGCACTGGAAGCATTGAATCCAGGAGGGCGGTTGGCAGTTATTGCTTTTCACTCACTAGAAGACCGAATTGTTAAACAATTTTTCAGATTGGAAAGCAGAGATTGTGTCTGTCCCCCGGAAATTCCCATATGTGTGTGTGAACACAAGAAACAGCTTTTGGAGATTAACAGGCGACCAATTCGACCCGAGGAAAAAGAAATCAATGAAAATCCTCGCTCCCGCAGTGCAAAATTACGTGTAGCTGAAAAAATTTAAAATTTTATGGCACGAGGCTTGCAATTAATTAAAGGATACTCAGTAATCAGCATCAGCACAAATTCACCGAGACAAAATTATGACAGAATCCTTAATCCAAGCCTATTCTAATTCTCCCCGACTGTTCCATCAACATACATCCCGCCAGGGATGGGATTTAATGTATCAAGCACTTCGTGGAAAAGTACAG
>Ga0255364_10146_pt1 | contig 17115 bp, 13 predicted proteins | sample ANMaggSSYBR01G12_FD_182087 | JGI IMG/M metagenome (GOLD analysis project Ga0255364, IMG submission 182087) | Sediment cell enrichment communities from methane seep in Santa Monica Basin, California, United Staets - ANME aggregate JGI... | ecosystem: Environmental > Aquatic > Marine > Cold seeps >...
TGGAATATCTATTTTATTTGGTATTATTTGATCCAATTTTTAATCTAAAACGTTGATAATACCGAGATGTTCGTCATTTTATATCCGAGTTTTATCTTCTGGAGAAGTCGATGAAAGTTTCAGTGATTATTCCTGTATATAACGAAAATGAAATATTATCGGAATTAGTTACAACTCTGTTCAATACTCTACAGGATCAACCCTATAGCTGGGAAATCCTTTTCATTGATGATGGAAGCAGTGATGGGAGTTATCAACAACTAAAATCTATCGCTGAAGAAAATCCTGAGCATATAATTTTAATTGCGTTACGCAGAAACTTTGGCCAAACTGCTGCAATTGCAGCTGGAATTGATCATGCAACAGGAGATATTTTGGTTCTAATGGATGCAGATATGCAAAACGATCCTACAGACATACCTCTTTTATTGAAAAAGATTGATGAAGGATACGACGTAGTGAGCGGATGGAGGGTAAACAGGAAAGATAATAAAATCACCCGGATTTTACCATCAAGAATAGCCAATAAACTTATTTCATGGGTGACAGGGGTACATTTGCATGATTATGGCTGTTCTCTTAAAGCTTATCGAAAGGATATTCTGACAGATTTTCGATTGTATGGTGAAATGCATCGTTTTATTCCAGCGTATGCAGCCAATGTTGGAGCAAAGATAACAGAAGTTGATGTAAAACATCACCCACGAAGGTATGGAAAAACCAGTTATGGTATGGAACGGACGCTAAAAGTGGTCTTAGATCTTTTTACAGTTAAATTCTTAATCAGTTATTCTCAAAAGCCTTTGTATCTATTTGGGGGACTTGGATTATTCTTATTGCTGGGGGGTATTGGTATCTTGTTATTTTTATTGATCCGCCGCTTAGGTTTAGGTATATCTCCCTTTTCTTCCCCGCTCTTCCCTACCTCAATTATGATTGTAGTGATGGGTTTTCAATCTATCCTAATGGGACTTATTGCAGAGCTCCTGGTACGCACATATCATGAAGCTCAAGATAAACCAACCTATACAATTCGAGAAATAATCAACGAGGAAAAATAATGCGAATATTGGTATTAACGCATGAATTTCCCCCGGTGGGAGGAGGAGGAGGTCATGTTGCGAAAGATCTTTGTCAAGGCCTATCGGAACTAGGGCATGAGATTAAGATACTTACTGCCGGTATCCTGGGTGGTATTAATGATGAAACAGGTAGATCTGAGAATGCGTATGAAATAATTAGATTGCCCACTTTAAGAAGAGATCCTTCCAGGGCAAATATGTTGGCAATGGTCTCTTATATAATTATTTCGGTTTTCAGGGGATTTTTTCTTTGTATGAATTGGAGACCGGATGTGATCCATGTTCATTTTGCGGTTCCTGCAGGTCCGATAAGTTGGGTGCTGTCAAAGTTGACTGGAATTCCTTATGTATTAACTGTGCATCTAGGTGATATTCCAGGGGGGACACCAGATAAAACAGACGAGTGGTTTCGTTTTATTCAACCATTAACCTTTCCGATTTGGAACCATGCAAAGCAAGTAATTGCTGTGAGCCAGTTTTCTCGTAGTTTAGCCCAAAAACATTATCAAGTTCCAATTAAGGTAATCCATAATGGAGTGGATATTCGGATATTTAAACCTGAAAATAATATTGTTCACGATCCCCTAAAAATAATATTTGCAGGACGTTTTGTACCCCAAAAGAATCCAATTTTGGTAATCCAGATTTTAGCTGAGTTAACTGAATATTCCTGGGAACTAATTATGTTGGGAGATGGTCCTTTGTATAAGGAAACATTAGGGGAAATCAATAAATATGGTTTGGAGGATCGAATAAAAACCCCTGGGTGGGTAAAACCCGAAGAAGTGAAAAAGGAATTCCAAAATAGTGACATTTTATTTTTACCTTCAAAATCCGAGGGGTTGCCGGTTGTGGGTGTACAAGCACTGGCTTCCGGCCTGGCGTTTTTAGTCAGTGATATTGGAGGCTTTGGGGACATTGTAGAGCAGGAGAAGAATGGATTCAGGATACCATTAGAGGAATCCAATTCCAAAGATCTTTTTATTAATAGGTTGTCAGAGATGATTGGTAATAGGGAAAAATTATTATTCTTCAAAGAGAATTCTATTAAAATGGCAGAGAAATTTGATATTAAGGAAATTACCAAGAAATACGATCTTATACTAAATCAGTCCGCTCGCAAGAATGGGGCAAATGTAAAATAGGTTCCCTGAAATATTGATCAATTTTAGGATTTGCTATGGAAGAGGAAAAGACAATTAAGAAAGGTCGAGTCAACGATGTTATTAAGGTAACAACTACTTTTTATGACGAAGTTATTCCGACAGTAGTTGATATTTCTGTATTAATTAAATTAAAAGACCATTCTGAAGATGCAGAATTATATCAGAAAGGTATATCTAATAAATTAGCCCAATTTGGAGTTAATATCACTGATTGGATTGAAAAGCAAATAGAAAACAATAGTACTTCACAAAGCGATAGAATTACTAAATCGACGTGGAGTTATAAAATAAAATCGATTGACACTACTCAACTAAAAGAAGTCCAGAATCTCCTGCTGAGTGAGTCAAAGGCCAGTAGTAATCCAATTTTGCTTAATTACTCCTTTACTTCAGCAGAAAACAATGCAAGGAATAAAGCATTAATTAACAATAAACAAATTGCTGACAAGAACGCTTCAATATTATGCGTAAAAGTACTTGGAGTAAGTAACGAAAAGTTGACTATTGAGTACGGGGACCCACAAATTAATGAGTTGATTCAAGCAAAAAAAAGCGATTCGTTGTCTGTAAAAATAACAATAAAAGCAGAAATGGAATATTTTGTTTCCCGATTTTCGAATTTTCGATATAACTTAAAAGTTTTTTTGGCCTTATATAATAGGTTAATTATTTTGAAACAGATAAGATATGTTTTTTTTGAATTTTGGTTTAATTTATCTTCTAAATTTCACCCAAAAAAACCCCAAAAATCCCATAGTCCTAAGTCCAAAAGAGCAATAATTGTGGGACATTTTAGTTTTCCTGGAAGCAGAGGTACCTTTGGTGATATCGAAGCTTCAGAAATTGTATGCGACTGGTTAGAAGAATCAAATATCGAGTTTGATGTGGCTTCGAATTTAGAAGATGGGGTTAACGGAGTTGATATTTCCCTTATTGATGAAAAAAAATATGGGATTTTTATTTTCGTTTGTGGTCCTTGGTACTCAGACGGGAGAATTCAATCGACTTTACTCAAAAAATTTAGTCATTGCCTAAAGATAGGAGTTAATCTAACGACTTTTGAAGAAGGTCTTTCAGGATTTGATTATTTACTCTCGCGAGATAATTTTCAAGAGAAGAATGCAGATATAGCATTCGCAAAAGTTGTTAATAAAATTCCAGTCGTTGGGATTGTTCTGGTAGATCGTCAGAAAAAATATGGCATAAAACAAAGACACCTATATATACGATATGTAATAACGGAATACTTTAAGAAGGGTGATTTAGCGCCTATTTGGTTAGATACAAATGCAAATTTAAATATAATGAACATTAGTAATAAGAATCAATTTGAAAGTATCGTCAGCCGGACAGATTTAGTTGTTACAAATCGTTTGCATGGTGTGGTTTTAAGTTTAAAAAATGCTATACCTGTTATAGCAATTGATCCTGTTGAGGGGGGAGGGAAGGTTACTGCTCAGGTAAAAGCATTGGGATGGCCAATATTAATTTCAGCGGAAGAATTTACAGAAGAAAAATTGCATCAAACAATAAATTATTGTTTAAGTAATAATTTACAGGAAGCTCTAATTAAATCTCAACAACAAGCATTTCAGTCCATTGAAGATACTAAAAATAAATTTATTCAAATTGTCAATCGTATTTAAGATCCGCAGGCAAATTTATGCAGGTATTTATCCGCCAATACAAAATTCCTGTTTGCGAGAGGAAAACATCTAATATATCAACAATATTATTAACATCAATAGCTATGGGCAATTGATTTTCTGGAATTGTAGATATGAGTCCGGATTCCGGGATCTGATCCATCTATTTCTTTAATCAGTGTGAAATCTACACACCAAGAGAGGAATAACTAGATCTAAACAAAGTCCATAGAGGACGGATTTTCCTAAAATATGCAAAATAACAATTTGCTGGAAAAAGAATCTAATATAAAAACGATCATTAAATGGTCGGGGACATTGTTAACTCTGTTTCTGTTCTTTTATTTATTACAGAAGCAAAATTGGGAAACAATTACGGCAACTTTTCAATTACTTTCAGTAAGAATAATTTTCGCCGCTTGGTTGTTGACCATCGTCAGGATCATAACAAATTCATTCCGCTGGCAGTTTCTCTTAAGAATTGCAGAGATTAAAATACCTTTCTTTGAAAGCCTCAAGTTGGTTTTCTTGGGAATGTTTATTTCAAATTTTTTACCTTCGACTATTGGGGGTGATGGGATCCGGTTTCTGGCGCTCACGAAATTTGAGAAAGATAATTCATTGGCTCTTTCATCGATCATTTTTGATAGATTGGTGAATGTGGTGGCAGTACTTTCTTTACTGCCTGTGACTCTCTTTGTTTATTATGAAAATTCACTCTTTGTATACGATATGAAAGTGATTGAAGCATTATTCTTTTCTGGATTATCGGATAAGTTCAAAACCTGGAAAATTTCGGGGAGAAATTGGATCAATAAAAATAAATTTTGGTTTCAACATCCAAAAGCCTTATTGTCCAGTATCTCTATCTCCTGGATTGGACTTTTTATCTACTTCTTTGGGATATGGTTGATTGCTAGAAATTTAGGTATGTCCATAAAATATTATCAAGTCATGGGGATAGCAGTTTTTGCATATTTAATTACACTATTACCAATTTCTATCAATGGCTATGGGTTAAGAGAGGTTACCATCACGACTCTGTATACATTTCTTGGATATCCGATAGAGGCTGCAATCTCCCTGGCTGTTATTACAAGATTAATCTATTTATCTACAAGCCTTATTGGGGCTTTATGGCTGCCAGAAAATTTATCTTATCTGGGAAAGAAAATCCCAAATATAAAATAATTTAATTTTGATCATCAATTATTCATTTGTGTAATTACGAATTACTACTCTATGGTGTAAAACCTTATGATGACAGTATTCCAGGAGAACAAAAAATTCATCTTGATGGGGTTATTTATCGTATTGATTATTATCAACCTGGTCTATATCGTGCCCGATATGGGTTCATTCGGGTTGGGAATACTCTCAAACCTAAATCAAACTGGAATCTGGCGGAGCGCTAAATTTGCCAAGAGCAGCAATTTTGCAGATTACATAATGTTTCTTCGGACAGAAATTCCTGAAAATGGTATCGTTGTCTTACCACCTCAAGAAGTCAGCATGTGGACACTTTCCAACAGAAATTCCATGCAGTTCTTTCTTAATCCGCGAGAAATAAAAAATTGTACGAACATTGATTGTGGTGCGTATTATCTTGGGCAAGAGAATACATATGTCCTGATTATGGGCTTGGACCAATTTCCTGGAGAAATCATTCAAGGCCGGACAGAAAACATTCGGATGCATAATGATACTTGGGGTGTCTTTGGTCCCGAAGATGGTCTCGGTAATGGCACACCACCTGTTGATCTCACCAGTTTCGAAATTATGGCAACGGATGTATTCCTTCCAATTTTCTCCTTCATCCTACTGATTTCTATTGGTTATTATTTCGCTTCAATGATACTTCCCGAATTACCACCCTGGTCTCGATTGGGAATTGGTTATGGAGTTTTGATGGGGGCTTATTCAATTTCTTGTTATCTGTTACTCTTCTTGGGGTGGATTGAGAACTTAATCCATTGCTTTTTATTGTTAACTGGTTTATCTGTGATTATCCTGATTGCTGCATTGTTAACAAAGAAAGTAACCCTGGGTATTATTACTGATCTATTCGTTTGGGGTTCAACGTTGGACATTTGGATGATCCTGATCGTGATACTGGGGGGTTTATATATCTTTTTAGCTGTTGGTTCGGGATTTCATGCATCTGATTCTTATGTATTATGGGGTGCAAAAGGAGCCGGACTTGCCGCTGAGGGGTTAAGCGGTGTCATCACAAGAGGAACGAATACTACGGTATATCCATTACATATACCAATTCTGATTGGTATGTTTATGGATACATTTGGAGACACTTTACCGGTCTCAAAGTTAATCTTCCCTATGTACTATTTGAGCCTTTTGTTGGTAGTGAACGGATTTTTGAAAGAGAGATCAACTCCCGTGCTGGCTGGGCTAGGCACGCTCGTTCTGGCCACAATGCCCGTTGTGGTCCGCCACGCCAGGGTAGGATATGCAAATCTACCCCTCACTTTCTATATAGTTATCGGGGTGATTTTATTTTTCCAGGCGGTATCTGAGACCCTTCCAAAATCTCAACGAGTGTTATGGGTAGTATCGGGTGCATTCTTGGCGATGGCAATCTGGACACGCCCAGAAGGTTTCGGGTTGGTGGTTGGGATTATGGGCGCTGGTTTAGCCTGGTTATTCTTATCAGGGGAGATTAAACAAGTCCGCCAAGTTTGGTTAGTAAGTGTTATTCCTCTGCTGGTTTGGACAGGGTGGTATGTGACTAGCAGCAGGTTTTATACCGGCAATCTTCTGGTGGAAGGAAATTTCGAGAGATTCATCCAGCAACTATCTTTAGGTAATTTTCACCAGGGGGAGTTTATCTTGATATTGAAATATTATTTGAGACTGCTGTATGATTTTAAAACTTGGGGAGCAATTGGACTTGGCTTTCTCTTAGTAATCATAGGATTTCTCTTGTCGGTTTATAAACAAGACAGTAAAATCTGGATTTTTTTATTGACTTCTACCTCCAGCTTTGCTGTAATTATTGCTCTTTATTATGCCCTGTCATTTAATCAGGTCCATGAAGTTGAATGGTGGTTAGGTGGCGGATTCAGCCGAATGATCATGCCCGGGATGATCCTGTTGTGGGTTGGTATTGTCTGGCAGTTGCTGCAACCTAAAATACCAGTAAAAAAATAACAATTTTCCCAACGGTAATATTTCCGGGTCGCATTACCGATAAAATCATTGTTACCGAATGATGCAGGAAAGGGGAAATGACCAATACTTCTATTTTTTCAGTGCATCGGCCAAAGCAGGGGGAGTAGGAAAATTGTGATAAACATCGATATTATTATCAAGGGAATCCCAACTTTTAAATAATCACTGAAACGGTAATTGCCTGAGCCCATCACCAGGGTGTTAACCGGGGAAGCTACTGGCGAAGCATACGCGGTGGAGGCTGCTATGGCAACCAACATCAGGAAGGCCTGGGGCTGATATCCCAGGCGAATCGCTAACGAAAAAGCAATGGGGGCAATCAACACAGTCGTGGCAGTGTTGGAGATAACCTGGGTGAATAAAGAGGTAATCAGGAACAAGGCAGCCAGAGTAGGAAGGTCTCCTAATCCTCCCAGTGTAGAAGCCATCCAATCTGTACCTACCTGAACCAGACCGGTCTTTTGCAGGGCGGTAGTCATCGGCAGCATCCCGGCGATCAGGATAATGCTTTTCCAATCCACACTGTTATAGGCGTCTTTCATATTCAAACAACCAGAAATGACCATTAAAAAAGCCGCCAATAATGCCGTCGTGGCTAAAGGAAGCAAATTTGTTACCAGTAGGATTAACATACCGGCCAAAATCAAAGATGACAGGATCATTTTTGAGCGCAGAGGAGATCCTTTTAACGCTTCAGGTTGACCCACAACTACAAAATCACGGCGTTGATTTGTAAGCGCGTGGATGTTTTTCCAGGCTCCCTGGACAAACAAGATATCACCAAATTGAAGTTCTGTTTCCTTAAGGGATAAATTCCTTTTTGTCCCAGGACGATTAATCCCCAACACAGATAGTTGATAGAGGCGACCGAAATGCGTTGAGACGAGAGTCTGTCCAATTAAACGGCTTCTAGGTGGCAGCAGAATCTCGGCAACCCCGACTTCATTATTAACCAATGCTTTCTGATCCTCTGCCTCGGCAGGCTGCACGCCAAGTTGGAGGGATGCTGCAGCGTGGCTGATGTCATTTATTTTTCCCTGGCAGACCAGGATGTCGTTGGCATATATCAATGTCTCGGGGGAGGGTTTGATACTGATAGGTTCGTCTTCAAGCAGATCAAGGAGAATTTCTGGACCCCTTGGCCGGGATCGTGCCTCTCTGGAACGCAGAATTTCCAGCACTGTCACCTCATAAGTAGCCCGCAAACCAATTTGTTGAATGGTTTTACCTATCAACTGGGATTGGATTCGAACCCGCAGGCGATAAAGATCTTGGGGGAGTTTATAAACCTGGACCAGCTCTTCTGGAGAATCCACCCGCTGCAGTTCGGTCTTTGATTTGTGATCGGGCAGCAGCCAGCGGCTGGTACTGGCCAGGAACAGGATCCCGGAGATCAGTAGGGTTAAACCAATCGGAGTGAAATCAAAAAATTGAAATGGAGAGTAGCCATTTTCCAATAGGAGGTCGCTGACAACAATATTGGGAGGGGTTCCAATCAGGGTCATCGCCCCGCCCAGTAGTGCCCCAAAGGATAGAGGAATTAATAATTTTGAGGGGTTAATATTTCTTTTCCGACTGATGCTGATGATAGCTGGAGCCATGACTGCCACGGTACCAGTATCACTGATTAAACCGGAGAGCAATGCAACTGTTCCCATAATTAGGATCAGCAACTTGAAGCTGCTTTTTCCAGCAAATTTTATGATCTTTTGACTGATCGTGTCTGCTAAACCGGTTTCCATCACAGCTCCTCCAACAATGAAGAGAGCGGCAACTGTGATAACGATCGGGCTGGAAAATCCTGCCAGGGCTTCTTCCGGAGTGAGGATTCTGGTCAGCATTAAACTAATAACCACACCCAGAGCAACCAGATCTACTTGCAGCCACTCAGTGACGAACAGGAGGATTGCGCCAGATAAGATAAATATTGTGATCCACATCTCGATAGTCATTGTTTTCCAAAGAGGAGTTATAGGTTCTACCTCATTGGTTTTAGTGTACCAAACCTTTTCTCAGACAAGAAAATATTATCTATTAATCAGTCCGGTAGGGAGCCATTGGGCAGGTGAATCTGAATAAAATTGTGGATAACTCGGGGAAAGTTGTGGATAAGATGCCTGTTTTGGGGATAAGTTGGGGATTATTGGAGGATAAATAACATCCCGATGTGGAAAATGATAGCGATGAGCAGACTTCCTCCCCAGAGAATATAAGCCAGGACTCGGTTTTCCTCATTCCGGAATAAGAACAATCCCAGGACAAGATTGCCCAGATAAGCCGTGGTATTAATGATAGGGAATAAGATCAGACGGATACTTTCCAGGGATTCGTGCGGAGTACCACCCGGAGTAAAACCAAGAGATACCCTGTCACGGGAGGGGATAACCAGCAAGGTCCAAATTAACAGGGTAATGCTCAAAACGGCTCCAGCCAGGAATATCCAAAGAATGGGTTTCCTTCCAGAAAGTTCAGTTAAGAAAAGAGCGGGTCGAGATGATTCGGTGGTTAATAGCGACAATGATCCCAGTTCCATGAGAGAATGATATGAATTAATAAAATTCTCGACATGTAGTGGGGAAATAGCAAAATACCCTTCACCGACGGCGAGAATGACCAGCCCTCTTTCCCTGGACGCCATGAATTCGACAGATGGGCCCCTTATGAAACGTCTGAATCCAATCACCGAACCCGGCCAGCGTATCAACGGTGGTTGAGGAGGTATCTCCAGATCTGTCGCTTTGTGAACCCATTTCACCTGGTCCATGGGTATATTTTCGGATCTCCAACCCCATTGAAGTTGAATACCGCCTCTCTCCAATACATATTTGGAGCGGTGGAGAGCGTATAAACGATAAATTAAAAAGGGAACTGTTATCAGGAAAAGCAGGATCAGAGCCAGGTAAGGGAGCAGCTGGAGGGCAACCTGAACATTGGATGTGCCCCAGATACCCCAAGCTCCTCCACTGGAAAACAACAAGATCAACAGGAGGTGGACAATTGTACCAATCCGTTTAGGGGGGTAATATACTCTTTTTTCCTCCATGAACTTTAGTTATACCATACAGAAATAGTGCGATTGCTGCTTGGTTATTCTGTCTTGAAGGGATGGGTTGGAGATTGAATTATAGTCGACGGGGATTATAAACAACACAATAACCTGAGTGAAATGAAATTATCTATTCACGAATCTGAATACGCAGACGAAAAAGAAACTTAGGAATGTAAATTGAGCAATAAATATACCTCAAATATTAGTTTGCAGACAACATGAGGAATTCAACTCTCTAAACATGATTGGGAAAATGGAATTTTGTTGGTAAGATATATAAAGATATTATTGCGATTTATTTTCAAATAACATATAATCTAGTACCCACTAGTTTAATTCCTCGTTAGATTGTCGTTTAATTTCATAGAAGGAGGTCATATTAGAAAATTACCTTTCTGATCGATTATTATTTCTACTGCCAAAGGAGATAGACATGAATCGAAAGTATTTTGTTGTTGCTGTTTTTATCGTTTTAACGATGGTTCTCACAGCTTGTGGTACTAGCGCCGAACCAGTTGAAGTAGCTGGTGAACCCATCACAGTAGTTGAGACAGTTATTGTTGAGGTTGCTGGTGAAGTAGTTCAAGTTGAAGTTGAAGCTGAACCAGTTGAAGGAATCCTTAGCCGTGTCCTAGAACGTGGTTATGTGGTCTGTGGAGGTCGAACAGACCTGGCCGGATTCGGAATGTTAGATGCAGACGGAAACAACTATGGATTTGATATCGACTTTTGTCGAGCTGTGGCTGCTGCAGTATTCGGTGATCCCAGTGCTGTTGAGGTTGTACCTCTCACAGCTGCTGACCGAGGACCTGCTCTCCAGACTGCCGAAGTCGACGTTTTATCCCGCAACGTTACCTGGACTTCAAGCCGTGACGCTCAATGGGGGAACTTCACAAATGTCATGTTCTATGATGGTCAGGGATTTATGATCCGCAAGGATAGCGGCATTACATCAACAGATGAATTTGATGGGTCCACTGTTTGTGTGACCAGCGGTACGACAACCGAACAGAATTTATCAGATTTCTTCCGCCAGAACGGCATGGAATATGAAGCAGTGATCTTCGAAGATACATCTGCAGTTTATGATGCATATGAAGAAGGACGCTGCGATGTAACCACAAGTGATAAATCCCAATTAGCTTCTGTTCGCAGTGGTTTCGCGGAACCCGATGCCCACATCATCCTGGATATCACGATTTCTAAAGAACCCCTTACTCCTGGAGTTCCGCAGGGAGATGATGCTTGGTTCGATATCGTAAAACTGGTGTCATTTGCTCTGATCAACGCAGAGGAATTAGGAGTTACCCAGGCAAATGTTGAGGAAATGAAGAGCAGTGAGAATATCAATGTTCTGCGGCTCCTGGGACAAGAGGGAGACTGGGGTTATACTGACTTAGGTCTTTCCGCTGATGCGTTAGCTAATGCCATCGCTGCAGTTGGAAACTACGGAGAAATTTATGACCGCTATATGGGTCCGAATGGAATTTCTTTCATACTGCCCCGTGGTCCTAATAAGCTTTGGTCAGAGGGCGGCTTGATTTATGCCCCGCCAGTTAAGTAATGTTTTAGCGATTAATCTATAATAAAAAGGATGCGGTATTTCACCGCATCCTTTTTAGAAGCGGAAGCAATAAATGGTTGAAAATCAAACTGAAAAATCCAGCCAAACAATTATCCCATTTTACCGGGATGAACGGATCCTAAAGATATTTGCGCAGGTAATTTCTACCGTGATAATTATTGGCATTCTGATTTGGGCAGTCATAAATTTCTTTAAGGCAGCTGATGCACGGAATATGAACCTGACTTTTGGTTTTCTAAAAGAAGCTGCAGGATTTCCAATCAGTAATCCTCCTATAGATTATGAACCGGGAATGTCATATGGCCGTGCATTCCAGGTAGGCCTTGTAAATACGTTATTGATATCTGGTACAGGCATTGTTGCTGCAACAATTATTGGAACACTGGTTGCGTTAGCCAGACTCTCATCTAACTGGTTATTGAGTCGGATAGCGTTTGTATTTATTGAATTTCACCGCAATATACCTCTCCTGGTTTTGTTATTTATCTGGTATTTTGTGGTGTTCGGATTTGTCCCTCCCGTAAAAGAAAGTCTTCAATGGCCTGGCCCCATTTTTATTAATAAGCGCGGTGTTTATTTGACGTGGCCTCGTTTAACAGAGACCGGGAACATTTTTGTTATCTTAGCTGTGATTGGATTATTGGTCTCTATCGCTGTTTTTACAATTCTCCGGAACCGGAGGAAAATTATAGGGAAAGATACCTTTTATATCCCTATCAGCCTTGGTCTACTGATAGTTTTTTTCATCGGAGGCTGGTTGTTCTCTGGTGGAACTCCCTTCCAAATGGATATCCCCTCTTTGGAGGGATTTAATTTCCAGGGTGGCCTGCGCCTGACTCCGGAATTTGCCGGCATGTTTCTCAGTTTAAGTTTATATACCGCAGCTTTTATTGCTGAAGTTGTCCGGGGGGGAATACAGGCAGTTGATAAGGGACAAATTGAAGCTGCCCGGGCAATTGGTCTCTCTCCGCTTCAAGTTCTTAGCCTTGTGATCATACCCCAGGCTTTGAGGATTATTATCCCTCCCATGATCAGTCAATATCTAAACCTGACGAAAAACTCCAGTTTGGCATTGGCAATAGGATTTCAGGAGGTTTTTGCAGTTGGTAAGATCACAATTAATCAGGCTGGACGTGCTATACCGGTCTTTGCCCTGATTATGGTTACGTACCTTAGTTTAAGTTTATTGACCTCATTTATCCTTAATATCTATAACCGAAGGATCCAATTTGTGTTGAGGTAATCATGGTGAATATGACAATCGAACAGGATATGATCCGACCTCCTCAACCACCTGGGCCAATCAAGTGGATTAAGGAAAATCTATTTAGCAGTATTCTTAATACTGTTTTGACGATCCTTCTTATCCCGGTTATCTCTTATCTCTTATATGGCGTTTTCCGATGGATGTTTTTTGCAGCTGATTGGACCGCTGTCACCCAATTTCCACTCTTATATGCAGTGGGTCAATATCCAAGAGATCAACTTTGGCGGGTAGGTATTATCCTCTCAGGATTATTCCTTTTCCTGGGTATGAGTTGGGGCAGATGGCGAGGATTATTAAAAACCATTTCAATTACCGCCGGATTAATCCAACTTATCATTGCTCTATTGCCCGTTCAACATCCAGCCCTGGATATGAGTATGCGTTTATTCTTGGGATCGGGTCTGCTGGTCATTCTGTTGGGTTATCTGATTGGCAGCAGGACCCCTATAAAAAACACCTATATTATTATTGGCTGGTTTATTGTTCCTATATTTGGTATTGTTCTTTTAGCAGGATTCGAGGTCAGTAAATATATCCCGATCTGGATCAGTGATTTAATCCCGAGTGTTTCCACTACTCTCTGGGGTGGATTATTAATCACATTTTTACTTGCGGCAGGAGGAATCCTGCTCTCTTTTCCGCTGGGAATCGCCCTGGCTTTTGGACGTCGTTCATCTCTCCCCTTTGTGAGTGCTTTCTCAACAGTTTTTATCGAAACCATCCGGGGAGTACCCCTGGTGACGATCCTATTTATGTTTTCTTTCGTAATGGCTTTATTCTTGCCAGTGGAGTCCCGGATCGACCGCCTGGTAAGGGCGCTGATGGCTGTGACAGTTTTTAGTGCTGCCTATTCCGCGGAAAATGTCCGGGGAGGTTTACAATCTGTTCCCCTGGGTCAAATTGAAGCAGCTGAAGCTCTTGGGATGGGAAATCTTAAGACAACCATATTTATTGTATTGCCTCAAGCATTGCGCGCAGTGCTCCCTGCCATCGTAGGGCAGTTCATTTCTCTGTTTAAGGATACTACCCTGGTTGTGATTATTGGCATTAATGATTTTCTGGGCATTGGCCGCTCGATTATTAATTCTGATCCTGAGTTTGTTCAGATGAGGACCGAAGTATATATTTTTATGGCCATTGTTTATTGGATTTTTAGTTACCTGATGTCGCTTGCCAGCCGTCGAATAGAAGAGACATTAGGAGTCAGCAGTAATTTGTAGGAGATCACCTTATGACTGATGAACCGATTATTCATTGTAGAGATGTCCACAAGTGGTTTGATGATTTTCATGCCTTGCGTGGTATTGATATGGATGTTTACCTGGGAGAAGTGATTGTAATCTTTGGCCCATCTGGCTCAGGTAAATCAACATTTATTCGTACCTTAAACCGTTTAGAAGAACATCAACAAGGGCAAATCGTAGTTGATGGCATTGAACTATCTCATGATGTGCGCAATATCGAACGCATCCGAATGGAAACCGGGATGGTTTTTCAGCAGTTCAACCTATTTCCCCACCTGACTGTGATGCAAAATGTCACCCTGGCGCCGATCTGGGTTCGAAAATGGCCTAAGGAGAAAGCAGATAAAGTTGCCCTGGAACTCCTGGAATTAGTCGGTATTCCTGAACAGGCCCATAAATTCCCAGGAAATCTTTCCGGTGGTCAACAGCAGCGAGTGGCCATCGCCCGGGCATTGGCAATGCAACCAAAGATTATGCTTTTTGATGAACCAACCTCAGCTCTTGATCCAGAAATGATCAAGGAGGTTCTTGATACAATGATTGATCTGGCAAAATCCGGTATGACCATGATCGTTGTGACTCACGAAATGGGTTTTGCCCGGGGAGTAGCAGATCGAATGTACTTTTTTGATGAAGGAAAAATCGTTGAAAGCGGTACACCAGAGGATATTTATAATAATCCTCAGCAAGAGCGTACAAAGTTATTTTTATCTCAGATCTTGCAGCATTAAGAATCCCTCAAAAGAGCGATTCAGTCCTCCCTCTGCTATTTCAGAGAGGGAGGTTTTGTTTTAAAATGAAGAGTATGATTTGGAATTTTATTTACTGGATGATGAGAAAAACCCCAATTACAACTAGAAATCCGTAAATGATCTTGTCAAATTTTCCCTGAGGAATGAGTAGGTTAACTTTTTCTCCCAGCAAAACCGCACCGATGATGAAGGGGATACTGTATCCATAGAGGCGTACTACTTGTGTTGTCCACATCCCGGCTAACCCATGAGTGATTAAGATAGCAAAGCCTGTGGGCAAAAAATATCCCTGAAGAGTAGCGCGGAATTTTTCAGGATCCCATCTGCGTAACATACCATAGATTACTACCGGTGGTCCGTTGGTATTATATGCACCACCCAAAATCCCGGCGAATAAGCCAGTAACGAGAGCCCATTTTTCGTTGAGTAATTTTGGGAGATCGGGAATAAATAAATTGTAAGCACCAAATCCCATTAATAGGATCCCTAAAAGAGATTTGACAAGTATTTCCGGAGCTGCTTTTAAGAAAAATATTCCGAGAGGAATTCCGATCCAGGTTGCTATGACCAGACGCCAGGCTGCTTTAATTTCTACTTTTCTCCAGGATTTTAGAAGAATTGTAAAGGCGATTGTAGATGCGCCCATTGCAACAAGGGGAGTAGCTACTTGTATGCCAATCACTAACGCCAGAAGGGGCATTGCAATTAACGCATCGCCAAAACCTAATGCAGAACGTATAAACGTTGATAAGAACAGAATGGCTAATACCAGAATTGTGGTTGTAGAAAATTCCATATGTCATTAATGAATGAAGAAACTGGTTATTGAAAACGTGGTTAATCCTACCATAAGAGGTTAATAAACACCGGGGAAATTCAGATGGATTCGGTTCAATGTTAAACCAACTCTGTCAGTTCCTCACTGATATTCCACAATCGTTGGGCGATTTCCTCATCATAACTGATATCTGAAGAAGGGATTGGTTTTCTCTCAAAAAAATATTTACCCGTTATACTTTCAACTTCTGGTGAGCTTGCCAGGTATACCCCCGAATTCGCGCCCTGTTCGGTTGGAATTGAAAATATATTTGTCAACGGCATGATAATCTGAGCTGCCAGATTTCCCTCTTTGGCAATATTGGATTTCGTAAATCCAGGATTAAAGGCATTAACTGTGATCCCGCTCCTAGTGAGCCGGCGGGCTAGTTCATAAGTAAAATAAAGGTTTGCTAATTTTGATTTCCCGTATGCCTTAAAATGCAGATAATTTTTCTTTAGCTGCAGGTCATTAAAATCGATCACCTGGTTATTATGCACTCCAGAGGATGTATTAACAATTCGTGCAGAGGGGGTCTTGTGGAGCAGATCTAATAGCAGGTTCGTCAACAGGAAATAGTTCAGATGGTTAAGGGCAAAGGTCATTTCAATCCCATCAACACTTTCCTGTCTCTTCCAGAAAAAGCCGCCAGCATTATTTACCAAAACATCCAGGGTCGAGTATTTCTTTTTAACCTCAGCTGCGAGCAGCCGGATTCCTTGCTGGGAGGATAAATTCGCCCGGAAATAAGATATGGCAGAATTTCCTGATTGTTCCTGGATCTGAGATACTATCCTGGCGCATTTCTCTTCATTGCGGCTTACGATGATAACTTCTGCTCCCTTCTGTGCGAGAGCAAGAGCGATTGCCTCTCCGATTCCGGAGGTGGCTCCCGTGACCAAGCATTTTTTTCCCTGCATGGAATTTTCCTTCCTTTTTTATTTTTTCATTAGTTCAAGATCTGGATATAGTATACTTTCTTTCACCATTTCCATGATAATTATGGAGTATTAATAAATGCCTAAAAATCAGAAAATATTTCAGCGCAAAATTGCCATTACTAACGAACATGGATCCTGGGTTTTTCTCTTTAGCCCATTATTAATTGGGCTCTTTGCCGGACAGAGCTGGTCGGTGGATGTGATATTTCTTGTCTTGGGTGCATTGGCGGGATTTTTAATCCGGCACCCGATTACGATAGCAGTGAAAGCCTGGAGTGGTCGAAGATCGAAAGCAGAACTGATCCCAGCTGGATGGTGGATATTCATTTATAGTCTGGTGGGAGTGATCATGATTGGGGGTCTGGTTGTTCGGGGAT